>ERZ1034361.1249-NODE-1249-length-13968-cov-3.131596_pt1 | contig 13968 bp, 9 predicted proteins | sample MGYA00520617_ERZ1034361 | MGnify/ENA primary metagenome ERZ1034361 (study PRJEB33736, sample SAMEA104284507) | Azolla filiculoides | biome: Urban; feature: Water surface; material: Ditch water | place: Netherlands | collected 2015-10-28 | depth 0-0.1 m ... | reverse complement strand
ACACTACCCACAGAACAACGTGGGTTAAGTCATAAGAAGCCCCCATCTAGCAATAGGTGGGGGTTTTTCTTTGTGGGGAATGAGTGGGTTTAGTAAAATAAATTTAAATTCATGAACTGGAAAGCGACCTCGTTTATGTGACGCTATTTTGTTTATGGCGCAGTTAAATTAATAGTTGTAGAATTGAGAAGTATTACAAGGTGAAAAGCCTCTTCTTAGATAGGGATGCAAGCTATGGCTAATGCTTATGATGGTGATTTGGGTAATGTTAGAAGCGAGTTAATTACTAACTCACAAGGAACATCGGTCAGCATTGATCGTGAACTTGAAACTTTAAATTTCAGCTTTTCAAATGGCACTAAAAAGAGCATGCCACTGCCTTTTTCTAATGAAATAGATTGGATGGGCTATGCTTTTTGGCTTGCTGGCACGGACAACAATTTTCTGCTGGTTTATTGCGGTGAGCGAGCAGGTAATGGAGAGGTTTTAGGCCAGTTATTTAATTACAATGGTACGAAAATCGGTGGCGAGATTATCTTCTCTACACAAACCAATCAAGGCCATCGTCCAAGCGCTTATGTATTGCCGGATGGCCGCTATATTATTTTATGGCAGACAAACAACCCTCTAGGTTCTCCCGAGCTAGGTGATCGAATCGGCTACATAGTTGGCCGTATTGTTAGTCTAGATTTAAAAATGATGGGCGATACCTTCGTTGTTGCAACAGGCATAAACTTATTAGTGGATGCTCCCACTATTGAATTAAGCGGCAAAGGGGATATTCAGGTTTCATTTAATGCCAGAACAAATATCGCCATTGCTGATGAATATTTTACTGCCTATGGCACGGTATCAAGTGACATCATTAACGGATCGGATCAAGCTGAAAGTATATTTGCAGGGGATGGAAACGACTTAGTTAATGGATTGGCTGGAAACGATTATATTGATGGAGGCGAAGGAAACGATGAGATATCCGGCGGCTTGGGCGATGACATCATGGTGGGTGGTGAGGGCGATGATACTTACATTATTGATTCAAACAAAGACCAAATAACTGAAGAAGACGGTCAAGGTCAAGATACGATCGTTAGCAATTTAAATAGCTACACCCTCGGAGACGAAGTTGAGAACCTCATCTTGAGCAATAACGCCATTTCTGGTGTTGGCAATGAAACAAACAATATTATTGAGGGTAATGGTAAAGCCAATAAATTAGACGGTGCGGCAGGAGACGATACGCTTTTATCTGGAGCGGGAAACGACAGCGTGACCGGCGGTGAGGGCAATGACACCATCCTCACAGGTGATGGCAATGATACGGTGGATGCAGGCACAGGGGATGACCTCATTGTTGGTGGTGATGGTGCTGGCAATGACACTTATAACGGTGGCACAGGAACTGACACCGTTAAATACACCAGTGCCCTAGCTGGGATTGCTGTAGACCTTGCTAAAGGCTCCGCTAAATCACTCGTTAAGGATAATGCTCGGATTGGTTCAGATAAGCTTAGCAACATTGAGAATGTTATCGCAGGTAATTATGCCGACACCATTACCGGCAGCAAACTATCCAACACGCTCACAGGCGGAACGGGTAACGACACTTTTGTCTTCAATACCGCCTTGGATGCCACAACAAATGTTGACACCATCACTGACTTTTCTGCAGGCGATAAGATTGCGTTGAGCAAGTCTATTTTTAAAGCCTTTGCTAAAGATAAAACCGTTGCGACAGACAAGCTTGTTTATGGTGATAAAGCAATCGATACCAATGACTTTATTATTTATGATCAGGCCACCGGTAAGCTTTATTATGATGCGGATGGATCAGGCAGTAAGTCACAGAAGATTCAGATTGCTTTAATTGGATCTTCAGATACTCACGCTACATTAACTGCAGCTGATTTTACGATTATTTAACACTACCCACAGAACAACGTGGGTTAAGTCATAAGAAGCCCCCATCTAGCAATAGGTGGGGGTTTTTCTTTGCTAAGCATTCGGATTAATTTATAGAAAATACCTTTTCTGGCTTGATTGACCTAATGGGTCAACTTAGAGATTTGCGGCTATTTGGGTATTTCAAGAGTACTTTCTCTGATTCCATAGAATACTTTCTTCAGGTAGTATTGTTAGACATAATCATCCTTAGGAATCACTATGACTAATTTTGTAGTCTCTATCGCTCCTGGCAGCGCAACCACCAGCGATGGTCAAATTACTTATACCTATATACTGAACATGGATGCTGTAGCATCTGTAGACGAGCCTATTAATTATGAGCTTAGAGGGGTTGGTGCAAATCCTGCAACAAATGATGATCTTTCCAGAAATCAATCATTAACGGGAACAGTGGTTTTTAAACCGGGGGAAACACAAAAAATACTAACAGTGACTATCCCTGCCAAGCCAGCTAATCAGTTAGATCAGACTTTTGAAGTTCAATTAACCAGTAGCTTAGCTTGGGTAACTCCAGATCAAGATAAAGATTCTGTCATTGCTCTTGTCAGTTCGACGCCTAAAAGTGGTTCTATTAAATTAATAGATGGGCAAGCTTACTTTAATCATACAACAGCCACTCCATATACCCCCACCAAAATTAATGACTATGTACAAATTTTAGGTGGCAGCAAAATTGATACGATGGCTGGGGATGATAGGGTCATTGCCATATCAGGAGGTAATACAATTAACACTGGCGATGGTAATGATCAAATCACTATAGCGAATGGTTTATTAAATTCAGATGAGGGCAAAAACATTGTTAATGCAGGCAATGGAAATGATCGTATTGTAGTAACTGAGCTAAATATTTATGCTTACTCTAACATTGATGGTGGTAAGGGTAAGGATATCCTGGATTTCTCAAAAATTACATGGCAGCAAGCTGATGGAATTAGAGTTGATTTGAGTAGGGGCAAGTACTCTGATATTTATGATTTTATTCCTACTGAATATAAAAATCGTGAAGGCAAAATTTCGGGTATTGAACATGTTATTGGGTCTACCCAATCAGACAGCCTGACTGGAAGTAAAGCGATTGATATCTTAGATGGTGGCCCAGGAAATGATCAAATCCGTTCCTTAGATGGCAATGATGAATTAAGTGGTGGTGATGGTAGTGATGAACTAGATGGTGGTTTGGGTGGCGACATACTTACTGGTGGGGAGGGTCGTGATACTTTTGTGTTTGGCTCTAGCAAAGACTTAAGTAAGGAAGCTCGCAAGACTGACACTATCACAGACTTTAAACATGGTGAGGACAAGGTAAGCCTAGAATTTGATTTGAATACAAAGCAAAATAATGTTCAATCTAAGATTGACTTGATTGGAACTGATTTTTTTACCAAGGTGGCTGGTCAAGTTAGATATACAACATTTACTAACAACTCAGAAAGTTACATATTTCTTCAAGGTGATAACAATGGAGATGGTCAAGCAGATTGGGGTATTAAATTAGTTGGTTTAAACTCAATTGATCTGAGTGATTTTAGTTATGCTAATAGTGGCGTCTATTAATTTCATTACCCACACAGAACAACGTGGGTTAAGTCATAAGAAGCCCCCATCTAGCAATAGGTGGGGGTTTTTCTTTATAATTAAGCCACCAAACACACAGGGATTAAAAAAATGGCAAAAATTAGCATAGACAATATCGATTACGACACCGATAAACTATCCGACGAAGCGAAAGCACAACTCCTTAGTATTCAGTTCGTGGATCAAGAATTAGCGAGGTTGCAAGCCCAAACTGCGGCACTGCAAACCGCGCGCATTGCTTACGGCAACGCATTAAAATCTGCGTTACCTAAAGCAAAAAAATAAGCTGTTAGATGTAACCCAAGCCTCGCATTTGCGGGGCTTTTTTGTTTGTGTGGATTTAATTAAAGTTTTTTTGCTATGATTAAATCCTATCCATTCAAAACCATGAGGACGTCATGAGCACCTTTACCTTTAACGGCACTACCTATGAAATCATTACCACGGCTAAAACTTGGGCTTCCGCTAAAGCTTACGCTGAAGCCAACAACGGCTACCTAGCCATTGTTAACTCCCAGGCTGAAAACGATGCCATCCTAACCCAAGCCCTTAATTTTTTCCCCGCCGCGCCTTATGCCGAAGACGGCGGCGGCGCTAAATACATTTGGTTGGGTGCGTCGGATACGGTCACCGAAGGTACCTTTAAGTGGGTGAATGGCAGCACAGTCAGTTCTGGTTACAGCCATTGGGGTTTGCCGGTGGAGCCGGATGATTTCCCATACGGCCCGTCAGGCGACCAAGATGCCTTGGCCATGGCACTGGAAGCTTGGCCGCTAGGTGGTGGCATCGGCACCACGGGCTTTTGGAACGACATTGATGAAAGCAATCAAATGTATTTTGTGGTGGAATACAACCCTGCCATTCCAACTGCGTTGGAAGTTAGCGTGACAACCACCTTGCCGGCTAGTGCTGTTAGCCTAACACTGACCGGCAGCCAAAAGATTAACGGTACCGGTAACGCTTTGGACAACACCTTGATAGGTAACGATGCGGCAAATAAATTAACCGGCTTGGCTGGCAACGACACCTTAAACGGTGGCGCTGGCGATGACACCATGCTAGGTGGTCTTGGGAATGACACATACTATGTTGATGCGCTTAAAGATAAGGTTACCGAAAAAGCCAAGGAAGGCACCGACACCGTGCTGAGCAGCGTTAGCCACACGCTGGCCGCCAATGTGGAAAACTTAAGTCTCCTAGGCGAATTGGCCATCAATGCGACTGGGAATGCCGAGGCCAATACCTTGCTAGGCAATGCTGCACAAAACACCATTAACGGCGGCCTAGGCAGCGACACCTTAACCGGTGGTGGCGGTGCCGATACCTTTGTCTTTAATAGTAGATTGGGAGTGGGCAATGTCGACAGCATCACGGATTTTTCTAATGACACCATCGGCCTAAATAAAAGCGTGTTCAAGGCCTTAAGCAAGGGCTTTAGCGCAGACAACTTTACCACCCAAGCCGCGGCGCAAGATGCAAACGACTTCATCGTCTTCACCAACAATCGGCTCTATTACGACCAAGATGGCTCAGGTGTGAAGGCAATGGTTTGCTTTGCTGTTCTTGTTGGAAACATCAACTTAAGTTTCAGCGACTTCGTGGCCATTTAAGTCAATGCGCTAATATAAAAAAATATGATATATTCGTCTTCAAATTGACAGGCAATCTATCTCATCATTAAAAACAAAGGAACCCAAGCATGGCAACCTCATTTAGCAAAGTTGTTCAATTTAATCAAAATGCCGGTGGCTGGAACATCAATATTTTGGGTACCAGCACCTCAACGGTGACATTTAATGATGGGGGCAGCTTCTCTGGCGTATGGAGTGTGTTGAGCGACTGCTGGTTTACAGCAATTGATGCAGACGGCAAGATCATCATGGATGAATTTGGCCAACCGCTTAACCGATGGTATATGCAAGATAATGGCAGCGGGACATTTACTGGCAGCGGCGATCAATATACTTTTAGCGGCATGACTTCAGACGGCCTTAGCACCATTAGTGGCAGTGGTTCGTTTAGTAATAACCGAACCGTTGCTAGCGAAACCATCACCCTAGGCATTCCTGGCGTCGGTAATGTATTGGGCACCGGTTCTGGTTTTTATGACATGGATGTCATAGGCGATGGATCAGACAATACCTTGTCCGGTAACACTGGCTTTGACAACATTCAAGGCGGTGGAGGCAACGACACGATTGCCGGCGAGGTGGGGAATGATCGATTGCAAGGGGATGAAGGCAACGACACTTTAGTTGGCGGCGAAGGCGACGATATTTTAGTTGGTGGCGAAGGCGATGATGCCCTTTATATAGAAGAAGGTGAAGACTGGGCCTATGGGGATGCTGGCACTGATACGGCATACCTAGACGGCGAATTAAGCGATTATATCGTTTACACATTTACTGCTTCGGCGCCGGTGGAAGCCAGTGTAACCGCGGTAAGTTCAAAAGCCATGTCTTCACAATTCATTCAATTGCTAGATAAAGAGGGTAAGGCCTACACCTTTACTGGCGTTGAAAATGTGGTGTTTAGCAAAAGCAATCAAACCATAGCCACCAATACCAATGGATTGCTTAAAGGAGCCAGCACCGATAAAAAAGACACCATCAATGGCACGGCACAAGCTGACTATTTGTTTGCCGGAGCAGGTGACGACAAAGTGTTGGGCAAAGAAGGCGCAGATGAAATCGATGGCGGCACAGGCAAAGACACGCTAGATGGCGGATTTGGCAATGATAGGCTAGACGGCGGTGCAGGTGACGATGCACTAACAGGCGGGGCCGGCAACGACAGTTTCATTGTGGATTCAGCTAAGGATAAAGTCACCGAAAAAGCCAATGAAGGAATTGATACCGTTTATAGCACCGCCAGTTTTACACTGTCCGCTAATGTTGAGAATCTTAGTCTTTTAGGTCAAATAAATGAGATCAATGCGACTGGGAATGCGATGGCCAATACCCTAGTTGGCAACGACGCTAAAAATACCATTAACGGTGGCTTAGGCAACGACACCCTAACCGGTGGCGCAGGTGCCGACACCTTTGTGTTTAATAGTAGATTGGGTGCGACCAATGTGGATAGCATCACCGACTTTGTCTCCGGCATTGATAAGATCGCCCTGGATGATGCGGTGTTTAGCAAGCTAAAAGGCGTGAAAGATTTAAGCAGCACGCTTTACACCCAGCGCATTGTAGGCGTGAGCACGCAAGACGCAAACGATTACCTGGTTTACGATTTTGAGAGCGGCCGTTTGTTTTACGATGCCGATGGGTCAGGCACTAAATCGGCTGCGGTACTCATTGCCACAGTGGGTTCGGCCACTGATTTATCAGCCAGCGATTTTGTCGTGGTGTAAGGTGCATTAAACAAAAAGCCCTGCATTGCAGGGCTTTTAACTCATTAGCAAGAAGGCCAATGAAGATAGTGGTGCCGGATGTCGGAATCGAACTGACGACCTTCGCATTACAAGTGCGCTGCTCTACCAACTGAGCTAATCCGGCGTGGCCAGCATTATAACAAATTCTGCTTAAATTGCATGGCAAACGATTCGCTTTTCTATGGCACTTGGCGGCGACCTGATTGAAATGAAAATTGCTTATCAATGGATTCGCTCTTATAATTGATTGGGTATATCAATGCTTTAAAAGTGCAAGAAGTGGCTTAAAAGCCCTATTAGCAGTACGTTTCATGCAATCTTTATTAAAACTATAAACCACCAATACAACAAGGGACACCATGGCAACTTTCACCACCAACCAAGCACTTTTAAACACCAGCATCGCTTCATTAAAGTCTTTTTCTGCTTTTATAGCCGACGCAAATAAAGTATTTTTGGATCTGCAAACAGTGGTTAATAGCAATGGTTTCGATGGCGACCCTGACGCGCAGTCCAGCGCCGGCAAGGAGACTTACACCAATCCTAAATACACCGGTGAATTTGGCCTTTATACTTTACTAGGTAAATCAACCACCTCTTTTGACCCTAAAACATTCGATGTAGCTTCGCAGGCCTCCAGCTTTAAAAATGCCACCATCGTTACTGCCGGTGGCGCCACCCTTACCGTTACTGGGAGCTTCAGTTATAGCGACAGTGCATCGGGCATAGAAACAACTAAAGTCAGCATTACAAACATTGCATTTGTAGGTGCAGATTCAGTCACCAAATGGTCGGCCAAGGCTAACATGAGCTTTAGTGAGACATACAATTACAACACCGATGCGGTTAAAACAACTTTTGTAGAAAAATACACTGCCTTTACCACTAGCGATGCTAATGGCAACAGCCTAACGCTAACCGGCAGCATTGAATACAACCAAGCCACCTCGGCATACAAGGGCGCCATAACGGCCATGAGTTTGATATCAAATGGCGTAAAGATAAGCGCTACCGGCTTAAAATTAAGCTACGCTGATGTCGTTGCGATGAACATGGACACGGTTTCTGGCTTGATGCCTAGCCTCTTGACGGGTAAAGATACAATCAGTGGCGGCGCTGGTGATGACACACTTAACGGCTATTTAGGCTCAGACAGCTTAACTGGCGGCGCTGGAAGCGACACCTTTGTGTTCAGTACAGCATTAAGCAAAACCAATGTGGATGCCATAACTGGCTACACGGTGGCGGATGACCGCATTCAACTAGACCATGCCATTTTTAATAAGCTAACTGCGGGTGTATCAATCGTCGATTATTTCCAAGTGGGCACTAAGGCCGACAGCGCAAACGATTTCATTATTTACGATAGCAAAAGCGGTAAGTTATTCTACGACGCTGATGGTAACGGCACCGGAAGTGCTATTCAATTTGCCACCATAGCCAAACCTATCGGCACGATTGATGCTGCAGAATTTACTGTGGTTTAACTTCTAAACCAAATCTGCCGCACATAATTATTTTTTGATACGTCGTAATTCCAGTTTTATTTTGAGCATAAAAAAATAGATCCATAACAATAGGTTGAGACGCGTGCATTGGTCGCTCACTACCGCTACTGAAGCAGTTATATTGGTTGGCGTAGGTACGCAAGCTGATGCTGCAATGGTAAATGGTGTATTCACACTAGCTTAATTTCCCTTAAAAGAGATGCCCACAGAACAACGTGGGTTAAGTCATAAGAAGCCCCCATCTAGCAATAGGTGGGGGTTTTTCTTTGTGGGGAATGGAACGATAAAAGGGCATTAAGCATTGTTGTTTACAACGAATATTTAGACACTGCTGAGAATATCGTTGTAAAATTGACCAACAATTCAAATAATTAAAAGGAAGAAAATTATGAGCTTGGACATGTGGGATATGTGGGATATGGGTGGGTCATCCAGCTCAAATGAAACGCCAGCACCACCGCCGCCAAACAATTACGTGGCTTCAGTTGCCCCCGGCACGGTTACGCCAACTAATGGATCAACTCAATACACATTCGTGATTAGTTTAGATTCGGCTGCTAATTCTGAGCAAACCATAAATTATCAAATTACCGGAACAGGGCAATCGCCAACCACTAGCGATGACTTTGCTAAAAATCAGGCATTAACTGGCACGGTCACATTTGCGCCGGGCGAAACACAGAGATCCATTACTGTTAACGTATTAAGTAAAGATAAAACGGAAGCTAACGAAGCCTTTACCGTAACCCTCACCAGCAGCGTTTCTACCCTTATGGTTGCCAGTAACAGCGCATCGGTTATATCGGCCGTGACGGATCAACCGAATGAAGGTGGCGCATCGCTGGTAGGCGACAAATTGTTTTTTCATGACACGCCCACAACCCCTTTTACGCCAACCAGTTCAGCGGATTATGTGAAAGTGGCCGGCGGCCGCATCCTAAAAACTGGCGCTGGGGATGATGAAATCATTTCAACTACTGGTCTTAACCATATTGACGGCGGTAGTGGTAATGACAAAATCACACTAAGCATGGGCACGAACTATATTATTGGAGGCAGCGGCGATGACACCATTACCAGCGGCCCATCTTTAGAACTAACTGATCATTTTTGGAGTGATATAAACGGTGGCACTGGTGTGGATACAGTAGATTTTTCAAATTTGCAAAAAAATATCATTGTAAATCTGGAAAGGAACCTTTTTGGAAATGACATTACCCTAGGAACCATTAGCAATGTAGAAAAAGTCATAGGCACAAGCTTTAACGACACCATAGACGCCAGTAAATTGGGCAATGTGATTGATGGCGGTGGCGGTGACGATATTATCCGTGCCGGTAAGGGGGGTGACACAGTTTACGGCGGCACTGGGGATGATACTTTAGACGGTCAAAACGGGGTTGATGTTTTAACCGGTGGCAGCGGTCGTGATCGTTTCGAATTTTCCTCTGGCGTTGCGGATATTGGAAAAACTGCAACTAAATGTGACACCATTACCGATTTCACCTCTGGTGAAGATCGCATCTTTTTGAATTTTGATTTGAATACAAAAGTGTCGGGCAACAATATTGGTTTCACTTTTTTAGGTAACGGTAATTTTACTAAACACGCCGGCGAAGTGAGGTACTCCAATGTTTATAACGTTAAGGGCGAAAGTTTTATCCTAGTCCAAGGCGACACCAATGGCGATGGAAACGCTGACTTTGTGATTAAGCTACTTGGCGTTAGCTCACTAGAAGACATTGATTTTGTCATTTAATTTTTAGTTAAAAAAGGTAGGCCATCCGCCTCATTAGAGATGATGGAACTCTTTGTGGAGAATATGGCTTAATCGTAGTGAATTTGAAAACCATCTTACTCAAATTAAAGCAGAGCTATTAACTTACATAAAGGGTACTCAAAATACCATGAGCACAACAGCAGACATTCCATTACCCGCAATAGGCACGCCTGAATATCAGGCATTGTTAGCTGAAACCGGTCGGACTAATTTAGACGGATTTAATTATGCGGCTCATATTGCTGCCACTAGCGGCGGCGGGGCCAATAACAACACGGCAAATCCTAACACGCCAATCACGCCCATTAGCACCGACATTCCGCTACCGGAAGTGGGCTCGCCCGAATACCAAGCTTTATTGCTGGAAACCGGACGAACTAACCTTGATGGCTTTAATTATGCGGCGCATTTGGCTGTTAAAAAAGACGTGTCATTAAGCAATTTTGACCAATTTTACAATGCCAGTAACGGCTCAGAATTGGTCAGCCTATTTAACAACCTAAACATTAACCAACTGATGGCGAGCGCTTCGTCTAATCAGGTGCAATCGCTGGTTTTAAAGTTTGCCAATGACCCTGTTTTTGCCGCGTATTTAAACACCAATACGGACAGCACGCCCACCATAAGCGTAGGCGGCATCACGACGACGAGCACGCAGTTGTTTCAAAGCAATGACAGCGTCCCCTTGCCAGAGTTTGGATCGGACGCCTACAAGGCTTTATTGTTAGAAACAGGCCGTTCGGATTTGCTAGGGTTTAATTATGCAGCACACTTGGCCGTTAAAAGCACCACAAGCTTGGCTAATTTTGATAGCTATTTCAATGCTGCAGATGGCGCCAGCCTAGTGCAAATGCTAGGCCAAACGGATATCAACGCATTAATGGCGCAAGCCTCGCCTGAACAAGTGCAGCAATTGGTGAGTAAGTTTGCCAACGACGCGGCTTTCAAGGCTTTTTTAAACAGTGAAACCAAAGCCGAATTGCCGGCAGAGGGCACGCCGGCTTACCAAGCACTGTTGCTTGAGACTGGGCGCACCAACTTAATTGGCTTTGATTACGATGCACACCTAAAAGTGTTAACCGAGGCGCACCAATTGCTGGTGCAAAGCGGATTAAGCACATTAGAAACCAACACCACCGATCGCGTGGGTACGATTAAAGCCGATAAGCTCGTGCAAACTAGCACCGAAAACGGTTTGCTTTCTGGCGGCGAAGGCGCCGATAAACTCTTTGGCAACAACGGCAACGATGTGTTGATAGGCGGAACTGGCGCAGACAAAATGACGGGTGGCAAAGGCGATGACACTTATTACATAGACGACAAGAAAGACAAAATCATAGAGGTTAACAAAGGTGGCGTGGACACTGTGGTGTCGCAAATAAACGTGACTTTAGGTAATAACATAGAGAATGCATTGCTTAATGGTGGCAACCTAAATGCCACCGGCAATGCCATAAACAATCACATCATAGGGACAGACGGCATAAACATCATTAACGGTGGTTTAGGTAACGACACCTTAATAGGCGGTGCTGGCCAGGACACCTTTTTGTTTTCTAGTCGGCTTGGGCAAAACAACATTGACACCATTGTTGATTTATCCAATGACACTATCTTGCTAGATAAATCGATATTCAAATCCTTGGCTAAGGGCTACCGCAATGAATACTTGTGCATACAACAAGAGGCGCAAGACCCTAACGACTTTTTGATTTTTTATCAGAATTCTTTGTATTACGACCCTGATGGTTCGGGTGCTAAAAGCAAGATTTGTTTTGCCACCTTGACCGGCAGCTTTGATACCGGCGACTTGATGATTAGCATAACTAGCTAAGCCGCTTTGCTATGCAAATCAGCGCCCAGAAAAAAGCCACAAATAATGGGGCTTTTTTTTAACCTACAGCGGCCACATCAAACAGCAAATTAGCTGTACTTAAGCTAGGCTTACCCGTGAGCAGCACAAAGGCGACTGCTTGCTCACCGCTGCCCGCTCCGTCGTGATCGTAATATAGCGTGCCGCTGGATTGCTCATAAATTAACCCTGCGCCCGCACTGGCCTCGGCCAACAGTTTGACTGAGGCAAAGTTAGTGTTCACAAAGGTATCTCGGTAGAGGTAAATCTCGTCGTTTTTAAAGTCGGTGATGGTGTCCAAGTTGCCTGCACCCAAAGCCCCAGATTGCCCAAAATGGAAGCGGTCTTTATCGGCACCGCCAGTTAAGGTGTCGTTGCCTGCGCCGCCCCAAATATGGTCTATGCCTGCGCCGCCATTGATGCTGTCGTTGCCGGCCGAGCCCCAAAGTGCATCGTTGCCAGCAGCGCCGACGATGATGTCGTTGCCGCTGTCACCCTCTATGTGGTCACTGTCTTTTGAGCCGGTGAGTTTATCGTTGCCATCCCCGCCGTATACCCAATCTTCTCCCGATGTGGTGGTGATCGTGTCATCGCCAGCCCCAGCATAAATGGTGTCATTGCCAACCCCACCAGTGAGGGTGTCGTTGCCTTCGCCACCATAGAGGCTGTCGTTTCCGGCACCCCCAGTAAGACTATCGTTGCCAGCCCCACCATAGAGGCTGTCATTAAATGCTGCTCCAACTAATGTATCGTTGCCTAAGCCACCGTCTAGGTAGGCCGTGCCGCCTGATAAAGTCAATTTGTCATTAAAATTGGTGCCTATAACTTTTTCCACGTTATTAAAAAAACATTCGCCATCGGTTTTTAAATATTGTTGAACGAGCAGTTTTGAAAAAACAATTTTTTGGTTGCTGGCCGCTTTGGTGGATTGCGATAAATCCAGTGTGTCCGTGCCTTCCCCGCCATCGTAATAATTCCGTCCTAAGCACCAGCACCAGTGTTAAATGAATTTAAATTGCTGTCTTTGTCTTTGGTGACGGTGTCGTTATTCTTCCCTGTACCGAACCCTTCAATGTTTTTAAAAGAGGCGTATAGTATGCCATCTACTTTTGCCATGTTGCTGGTGAGATCAATCTCTATGCTTTTTTCTGCATCTTTGTAGATGAATGATTGTGAATCAAAACCCAGCCCATCGTAACCACCGCCACCATCAATGGTCACGGTGCCTATAAAATCAAGGCAAGAGAAGTTGTCTGTTAAGTTGCCGCCTGATACGGCATCGTTGCCACCACCAATAATTAAAAAAGTATGGCCGATGGCATCGTCGGTGGTAATGGTATCGTTGCCTTGCCCAAGGTACATCTGCTCTATGCCACTAAACCGGTCGCTCAACACCCCATCTAAATACACATCTGAAATGCCGTTACCTAACCAGTGGGTGGTGATATTACGCGTTTCAAGTTGGTAAAAAATACGGTCTATGCCCGCGCCCCCAACTACGGTGTTAATGCCAGCGCCTGGATTTAGGATGTCATCGCCATTGCCACCATCTAGGTAATCGTCGCCGTCGCCAGCATCTATGTAATCGTTGCCTTCTCCACCGTAAAGCTGGTCGTTCCCGCCACCGGTGAATATCTCGTCGTCGCCATCCAATCCATACACGCTATCGTTATTGATTGTCCCAATAATTTTATCCGCCTCTGCTGTGGCAGTGGCAGTTGGGTTCTCGTATAAATAGATGATGGCCATGGGTTTACCTTGAGTGATGCGTTGCTAAGGGCTTATTTAAAAATAAGCTTAAGTATATACAAAAGCAGTCAAAATCCCCATCCATTCCCCACAAAGAAAAACCCCCACCTATTGCTAGATGGGGGCTTCTTATGACTTAACCCACGTTGTTCTGTGG
>ERZ1034361.1247-NODE-1247-length-13981-cov-3.805020_pt1 | contig 13981 bp, 16 predicted proteins | sample MGYA00520617_ERZ1034361 | MGnify/ENA primary metagenome ERZ1034361 (study PRJEB33736, sample SAMEA104284507) | Azolla filiculoides | biome: Urban; feature: Water surface; material: Ditch water | place: Netherlands | collected 2015-10-28 | depth 0-0.1 m ... | reverse complement strand
TCTTAACGTAGCCACCAGCCACGTCAATATCACCCTGTGTAAAGAAACGGAAGATGTTAGTTAGGAATGCCTTCTCTTCAACAGTTAGAGACTTCTTCCATTGCTTAACGTCTTCAGCCATAGGCACTTCAGTATGTAGCCAATGTGCCTGTTCGTGTTTCAACCATGCATCGTATGCCCATGGATAGTTGAAAGGTTTAAACGAATCACGAGTATCCGTCAGTCTATGTTTTGTTTTTGTAATCATTCTTTGTCCAATTCTAACTCGATCATATTATCCGTAATATGAACACCTACTACTTCACGATATCCTTCTGGTGTATTAATAACAACTCTTACTTTGCTACTCTTTTTATTAATTTCACCACTGTTCTTTGGAACAACGGCACACCAGTATTTTTTAATTTTATCAGAAATATCGTAGGCATCCATCAATAACTCCCGTCTTTCTTAAACCACTTACCACCCTTGTATTGAACAAGAGCATCGTAATTATCGTAGGATAATGTCAATGACTCTTTTTCACATTCAGGGCATTTGGTTGGGTGTGGTTCACTCATTTTCTTAAGATGGTCTACTACCACATGACCACAACCAGCGCATTTATAGTCGTAGTATGGCATGATTAACCTTCACAAGCCAGACATTCGTTACCCTCTGCCAATGAGATCAAATCAATTTCTTTAATAACTTCACGTTCAATACGCTTGCTAACTTTGTCAGCTTTAGCGATCTTGTCTGAACGGCAGTAGTACATAGTCTTCAAACCTTGCTTCCATGCTTGGAAGTGAACAGCGTGAATATATTTGATGTTGCTATCTGGACGGAAGAAAACATTCAACGATTGTGCTTGGTCAATATATTCTTGTCTGTCGGACGCATGTTGAACGACCCAACGCTGGTCAATTTCCATAGAAGTTTTGAACACATCTTTTGTCCAGTCGTCCATCCAATCAAGGTGCTGAACCGATCCGTCATTCGCAATAATGGAACTCCATACTTCATCAGCCCAGCCTTCTTTATGTTTGCTAGCTTCATCTTGAATAATTTTATCTAGGAAGCGATTCTTGTTTAAGTGAGAACCCGATAGAGTGTCTTGGCGATAAGCGTTGGCACGGTAAGGTTCAATACTAGGAGAAGTGTTCCCCATGAGAATGGAAGAAGAAGCATTGGGAGCAATAGCCATAAGATGACTAAAGCGATTCCCAGTCCCCACAGCGTCAGGTGCTTCACCACGCTCCAATCCGAGTTCTTTGTTCGCAACATCTAGAGTTTCCCTTACATGTTTAAAAATAGTTTTGTTCAAACCTACAGCCATTGAAGATTCCCATGGAATGTTCTTTTTCTGTAGTAACGCATGCCAACCTAAAGCACCGATACCAATACTACGCTCACGTTTGGCTGAGTAGATAGCACGTTTAATTTCCTTTGGTGCATTCTCAATGAAATACTGAAGAACATTATCTAGCATTTCTGCCACGTCCTTCAGGAATAACTGATCTTCTTTCCAGTCTTCATAGTATTCTAGATTCAATGACGACAAGCAACAAACAGCAGTACGCTTCTCATTCGTAGGTAGAATAATCTCTGAACATAGGTTTGACTGATTAACCTTTAAACCAAGATCCTTGAGCCACTGTGGTAGTTTACGGTTTGATTCATCGATATAGTGAATGTATGGTTCACCAGTCTGCATACGCATTTCGAGAATACGTTGCCACAGTTCACGTGCAGAAACTGTTTCACGAATTTCGTTTGATGCTGGATCAACTAGGTTCCAAGAGTCATCAAAGTTTGGATCAATCATTGATTGTTCAATGATGTGCATGAATGTATCAGGAATGTTAATACCATGATGCATGTTTAGAGTACGCATGTTTTGGTCGCCTGTCGGCTTACGCATCTCTAAAAAGTTAATAATGTCGGGATGATCGATATTAAGATAAGCAGCATAACTTCCACGACGAGTACGACCTTGGCGATAAGCAAGACTCGAAGCATCGTACATTTTGAGGTGGGGCATGACACCAGTGCTCTTGTCGTCTGCCGAACGTATACCGAACCCAATACCAACACCACCCCCGAGCATAGAAAGCCAATTAGTTTCAGAAAGGTTATCAACTAGTCCCTCCGCTGTGTCTTCAATGTAGTTAAGAAAGCACGAAATAGGTAATCCTCGCTTACTTCGTCCGAATGATAAAATAGGTGTTGAGTAAGAGAGCCAGTGCTTGCTGGAATACTCGTACAACCTTTGTGCGTGTTCTGGATTGCTGCCAAATTTACTGCTAACGAATGCAAATCTTTCTTGTGGTGACGTTTCGTCATCTTTCATGTAACTTTCTTTTAATCTTAGTCTTCCCAGTTCATCAAACAGATTATCTCGGGAATAATCAACCTCTATGCCATGCACGACATCCATATGTAACTCCAATTTTATTATTATTTTGTAAATTCTTCCGCTAAAGGAAATACTTCAGCGATAACCCTTGCGCACTCTAGTGCAACTTCTTGATGTTCCTTTTGTGTACCATTGGCACTTCTTAATTCAATAAAATGAATCCACGAGCGAAGTGTACCATTCATATACAAACGGGATACAGTATTACCTTCAGGAAGAATTGCTCTAGCCTGTTCTTTGGCAATACCTTTTTCTATTGCTTCTGCGTATGTTTGTTTAACTGTGTCAATGATGAATTTTTGTTTGGCATCCCACCAAACTTTCAACGCTGCGTCTTCCGTTTCGATAGAGTTCTGACGATTTTTAGTATCTTGGAGTCGTGCGTCTCGTAGGACGAAATCGAGATCCTTTGTTGGGTCAGCATAACGCTGACTGAACTCTTGGAAAGAGAATGAACGGTGACGCAACATCTGACGAGCGATATCACGAGTAGTTTCAACTTCCAAACAAGCACTTACCATTTCTAATGGTGACCAGTGTTTGTTCTTAATCAAATAACGGATTAACTTATCCGCTGTATCCATATTGAACTGGTTGGATGGATTCGACACTCTGGCGCAAAAAGCCACCAATTCCTGAGCATCTAAGAGTCCCTCTTCATACATTGCTCGAGAGGGTTTGCTGTAACTAATCAACTTAACTTTCACACTTTTCTCCAATTAATAAACTTCAACTTCGCTTCCATACCAGTGTAGGTGTTTGTATTTATGATATCTACAATTTGATCGGCAGTCAACCCACCATGTAAAATCATCTCATTAATATCTTTCTGTGTGATACTGTCTGGGAACATACACACAGAGTAACCTGCCTCGATATACTTCTCTAACTGCTTAACAATTTCTTTATTACGTGGCTCATTGTCCATTACAATCGTTGCATTAGCAAGTAGCTTCCTAATAGTAGGAGTATCGAAACTTGCTCCAGAAACTGCGACTGCATTAGGCAAGAATAGCGAATCAATCGGTCCTTCAACAACAAAAATACGTTTTCCATAATCAACCCTTTCAAGTCCATAAATTTTTTCCTGAGTCTCATCCACCTTTATGGTATAATACTTAGGCTCTTCGCTACCGTATGCTCTTCCCTGAAAAGCAAAACACTTTCCATGTGGAGTAAACATTGGGATGATCATTCGTGGATGTTCGTCAACGATAGGTTCAACGAACTTCGGTGTTACCGAATTAACGAACTGTTTGAACTTTGGAGCAAAGTAGAGTAGCTTCCACTTGTCATTTGGGATCTTACGATCGACCACATACTTAACTGCAGGATGGGTAATCGGTAATTGATCAAGACGCTTCAATGGATCGAGGATACCGTCAATCAACTCGACAGGTTCTTCTTTCTCAGGTAGAATCTCCGCTACGTTTTTATGTGCATTGTGTTTACCTGCGCCAGCTTTGTAGCGTTCAAGAACATACTCATCATATAACTGCACGTCAACATACTTAATTAAGTTACCAATGTTTGTGCTATGACCACAGTTGTGACACTTACAGAATAAATCTTGTTTTGCACGGTAGATGTAACCTCGTGCCTTCAACTTATTTTTAGATGAGTCACCACACACTGGACATGAATAGTTCCAGAGATATTCGTTCTTTTGTTTGAAATTTCGCAAGCGACTGCCCAGAATTTGGGTGTACTTTGCATCAATGTATAACATAATAAATCTCCACGTAGAGTATAATTATACCCTAAACATCATTACAAAGCAAGTTTTATTTTAGATATTTTACAATCTCGGGTAAGTGTCCGAGAATAAATCCAACTACCGCAGCACCACCAATTACATACCATTTCCACTGCTCTAGTGCAGCAACTCTGGTATTCATTTTATCTAAATCTTGAACAACATCTTTTTTGATTTCAGCATGTTGGTCTTGAGAGATTTGAGCATTTGCTTGCATCTTGTGTTCAAGACGTGTTTGCATATCGTCAATCTTATCCACGATTTCTCGATTGGATGTAGTTACACGTGAGTGGATCTCTTTGATGTCATGCTTCACTTCAGTGACATCTTCTTTTAGGGCATCCATTTGTGCTTCCAATTTAGCTATTCTCTCTGGGGATTCCATTACTTAACACTTTCGAATATCTGTTTTTGGGTTTTGTACCACTGTGTCCAAGCATCTACTTTATTACGACATTCGTGGTAATCGGAGTAATTTTCAGTCACAACTTTCAAAACATCAGATAACTTCTGAGTGTCGCCAGTTTGTTCTAATTCAGGGCACTTTTCCATAAGTTCGTTTGGAACTTCGGGGAATGTACGTTTCACTGGAGTAACAATGCTACAACCAGTCATGAATAATACAGTAAGAATTAGTAATGATTTTTTCATTTCGGTGTTCTCGCTGCATCGTTAAGAATGCTCAGTGCTTCTTTAGGAACATCACACTTAGCATCAATGGTTACCGTTTCTCTAACGATGCGATCTTTAATCACAACCTTAGTCTCAGTGATAACTTTATTCTTTTGTCTCAATGTCTCAGCCAATTGAACATTGGCATCTTTTGATTGGGCTTCAGCAATTGCTACCTTAGCTTCGAGTTCAGCAACTCGTTCACGCCATTTCTCTTCAACAACTTGACCACCCTTAAAGTATACACCGATAATCAATAGCACAATAGATGCTATTTGAATCATCATACGGTAAGGTAGTAGGGATGGTAGGAAACGTACAACGTAACCAAAGAACCAAGATGCAGCGAAACCTACGATCCCTAGAATTAGGATGAGGTTTACAATAAAGGCAATTAATCCACTAGGTAATAATGTAAGAAGCCACATGGTTACTTACTCACTAGCGCAGGGCGACGAGCCATACCAGCTACAACACCACCCTGTCCTGCTTTATATTTCTTAACGTCTTTAGGCATAATCTTTGGCTCAGATACTGCAGCACCAGAAGTATTGTTCGTAGGTGCACCACCTTCGCCTTCTTCATCAAGGAACTTCTTAACGACAATCTCTTCCTCAACCAAAGACACTCTATTATCCATCATTTTCATCATGGAGTCAAATCTTTCTTGCAACATTGCAGAGGACATTGAACCTTGATTAGATTGATACTGTTCTTTAACTAGCCACAATGCAGCTACTAAAGACTTCATTTTATTTTCACCACCTGGAAGTCTATTGATTAGCTTCTTGATGTTAAACACTAAACGTGTTAGATAATTGTAAGCATCTTTCTCCTGCGTAGTTTGCAGTTGATTTGCTTTCTTTAAATTCTTACCCTTAGCATCAATAATACCTAGCTTGTACGCTTCTGTATCGATGAATGGTGTAACAATCATCTTCAGGATCTTGTAAGCGATTAGGTTGTCTACAATTCTACTCATATCTTCCTTAGGGTAGCAATAATTGTTTCGTCTAATTTGATGTCAGACAAGACAATGTTAAATTCTGGTAGCGTTTCTGGCATTCGTTCCAGATACACTAGAAAGGTTACTAAAGCATCCCAACAATTTTCTTCAACTTTGAAGAATAACATTCGAGTTGCATGTTCGCCAAAAATATTGTAAAGAACAATAATGTGGTTAAGAATCAATCGTTCCCTTAACTCACCATGATTTTTATATCTCGAAAGTAGCTTCTTGAGATATAAGAACTTCTTTATATCCTCTTCAAACTCAGCTAAACTATGACATTGAGGGTTGTCATAATTATGCATTGCATGAAGCAGAAAATTACCTTCATTTAGTTTTTCACTAACCATACTATTCCACAAAAGTAGAGGGGAGAAAACCTCCCCTCTTTACATCATGTATTTATTAGTCGTCTTGGAACTGTAAGTCGTCAGCTGCGTCGCCAGCGATAGAACCACCAGCTACTAGAGTTTCGTAGAACACACGACCAGCACGACCGCCAGTACCAGTAGTACGACGAACCCAACCAGTATGAGTGATGTTACTTACGCTTTCGCCAGTTTCATTACCACCACCTAAGTTAGCAACAGCAGTAGCAGTTACAGCACCAGTTAGATCAAAGAACTGAGCATTGTTACCAGTGCCAGTCAAGTTGATTGCAGTACCAGCAGTAGCGTTAGCTAAAGATGATGCCACCTTGAATGTGTCAGCGTCAACAATAATAGCGTAGTAAACTGCGTCGTCAGTCAAACCAGCAAGAGCAGTACCACCACCATCACGGTAAGTGATTTGTTCGCCAGCTGCCATGCCGTGTGCAGTATAAGTGATAGTTTCTGCAGTAGTATTAACAGCAGTAGTAGCAATAGTACGACGTGGAATATCAACGTTGACTGTTGGAACATTCTCGTAAGAACTACCTACGTTAGTCATTGCGATAGAAGTAACTGAACCACCAGAAACAGTTGCAGTAGCTGCAGCACCAGAACCGCCACCACCAGAGAATGTTACGTTTGGTGTTTCGATGTAACCAGTACCTGCGTTAGAAACACCAACTTCAACGATACGACCAGATGAATCAAAGTTCTCAGCAGTAGAATCTACACCGAATACTTTAACAGAACTACCAGTAGTACCAGCAGAGTTAGCAGATTCTGCTTGTGAAACGAACACTGGTTTTTCTGATAATCTGTATGAAGTACCAGAAGTAACAGCAGCGATAGCACCGCCATTGATACCAGACTCAACAGTTGCTGCTGTGTTGCTAGTGATTTTTGTGATTACATAATCTCTACCATCAGCAGTGATTGTGTTACCAATCTTTGCTTCAGTAGTGAATAATGTGCTTGAGCCAGTAACTGCTCCGTTAGTTGCGATAGCAATAGTGCCTGTTGCAGACTTGCTGTCTCTATTTCCCCATAGTGCCATTTTTGTGTCTCCTTAGATTTGGACTTTAGATTGTTTTGTGTAACTTAGAGTTACCTAGATTTACTCTTGTGCCACGCTTTGATCCTACTTTAGGACCACGCTTAGCTGGCTCTGCGTCAAATCCCTTTTCGTCTTTTTCACGTTCAGCTTTTGCAAATTCTGAACCATATGAACCTTTGTGGACATATTTTCCACTCTTGTCTGCTTCATACTCAAGCATCATTGCGAAGTCATTGTATGTCATTGGTGCGTAGGTAACATTACCGTCAGCATCAAATTCTTCTTTACGAACTTTCTTGGCTGGAACCCATTTTTCTTCATGTGGTTCTTGACCAGCAGCATGTACTTTATCAACATTAACTGGACCAGTTGATTTTGCTTCACTAACTGGTTGCATTTTCTTTGCTTGTGCATCACGAGCCATGCGAGCGATATGACGAGCACGACTCATTGGGTCATGAGTAGCACCAGACTTATCTTTAACTACTGGGCTTGTTACAGTCTTGTATGGCTTGTCGAATGGTACGTCGCCTTCGTTGCGACCTTCTTCAATTGATTGCTCTTTCATAACAGTGGTGAATGATTTCATAGATTCCTCTTTACGTAATGCACGTCCGATTGCCTTGTTGTGTGCTTGTGCAGTTTTATGTTGTGGTTCAGCGTCTGGTACTGGATTATTCAATTTGAACTTTGCACCACGAGATGCATCCATCATGTTCTTCATAGTTTTATTTTGTTTAGCTTGATCAGATTTCTCATCAAGTTGTTCTTCGCTAATACCGTCTTTTTTCTTATGTGTATCATAGTAAGCACCAAGAGCCATATTGATACGCTCTTTCTTAGACTTACCATCAAACTTAGGGTTGGTAGAATGAACAAAATCCTGAATCCACTTATCAGCACCAGCATCGGCAGATAGAACTTCGTCTAATTGAGTGATTAACTCGTTATCAATCTCAGACTCTTCTCTTACTCCAGCAGTACGCAGTAGGTTAGCGATACGATTACCACGAACTTTACCACCTGCATGACGTAGGTTTTGGATTCGTTGTTTGGCGATAGCTGCACGATTGAAATCGAATCGTTCAGTTATATCCTTAAAACTCTTTGCCATCTTTTTCCCCAGTGTTTTTAATAATGGACTTTAACATCCATCCATGTTTCTTATGTGCATCTAATCTACTAGCGACGAAGTCTGCAAACCCTTGCTCTTTCATCGCAGTTAATTTATCGAATAAATTATTTAGGCTAATGATGGTTTCGTTATTCGCTGCAATTAAGTCTGCAACCATAGTTCCAACATCATGTCCTACGTTCATACAGTCGATAGACTTATGTTCGTATAGTTCTTCTATGTTTCTTGGGGCATATTCACCCAATGCACGAATCTGTTCTGCCAGTGGGTCAACTGCACCATATAGTTCTTCGTATAGTTCGCCGAAGAATGTGTGCATTTGAGGGAAGAACATACCTTCCACGTTCCAGTGGTAGGACTGTGCTTTATTAAACATAAAGAATGTATTGCTTAATGCGATTTTAGCTTCTAACATAATTAACTTCCCACTGCAGATTCGTTATCAAATGCGCCAAACACAGCAGTCTCAACTTTAGGAACCCAACCTTCTTTACGAAGGCGCACAATACAGTGCCCCTCACCATCGAAAGTCAATCTAATATCTCTATTTGCATATGCTCGGTCTGAAAAACCACCAGCATTAGTGAAATCATAAACTCCGTTGCCACTCAAATAATAATGTCCATGGACAGTATCTGGACTTGGTGCAGTGTCTAAAATTCTTGTTATATCTAACTGTTTACCAGATTTTGTTCCCCACCAAATACCAGTGATGTAAACTCTTGAACCTGTGTAGTCAAATAATTCACCACCAGTTTCTACTGGAACAGAAGTTGGTGTTACATACTCTTGTGTTGACTTTGTGCAGTCATTCTCAACAGAGATATCAATACTACCTCCACCAGTTGCGGTAATGTAACACTTGAAAACAATTTCAGTTTCAGTGTGTTTGATTATGTGCTTAAGTGCCATATATTAACAGTTCCATTTTCTTAGTGCCAACGCTTTACGAGTTGGTTCGCCATTTGGCTTCTTCATTGGACCATCTACACCAGACATTCTAGCACAGAAAGACTTTCTGCGATTAGCTGCTTTACTACCAGCTTTTAGTTCTGAAGGTGGAGTTGTTACTGGTGCCTTTAGGTTGCTGCCGTGTTCTCTGTTATAAGCATCACGACCCTTTTGAGTCAATCCACCAGTGGCAGATTTATGACCTTTTCCATCAGCAGTTGCTGCTTCATCTAATTCTGATTCTTCTTTAACGCATGAACCTTCAGCGCATGGCTTAGTTCCAGGTTTACGTTTGTAACCTTTCCAACAGTTACATGCTTCTTCTAAGTATTCTTTGAATGATAACATATTACATTGCCACTGTTGGAGCAGCTGCTGTGAATTTCTTATGGGACATGCGAGACTTTTCAACACTACGAACACGTGCTGTTAGTTTCATAGCCAAACGACCAATAGCCTTTTTACGCTTCTCGATGGTACGTTCAATGCGCTCTTTTTCTCCAACAGAAACTTTTGCTATGTCACGACCACGCAGTAAACGCTTCTTCATTAACTGAACTGCCAAACGGCGAGCACGTTTGTTGATAGTTGCGCTACCAGAGTAAGACTTCAAAGCGATCTTAACTTTACGCTCACGCTTTGATTTTGAACGAGCCATGCGAACTTTAGCCTTCATACGTTCCATGCGAGATAGAACTTCCATGAGTGCTTCTTCATTCACACTTTCGTCGTCTTCGATTTCTTCGCCAGTCTCATCATCAACTAAAGCTAATTCGTTATCATCATATGCATCGATAACATCATCAATGTCATTGACTTCGTTTGCCATGGCGTCGAGTTCTTCTTCAGACATCTCATCTTCGCCCATGTTGTTGTCGTAGTCTGATTCATATGCAGACATATCAACAACAGCGTGTGGTGTAGCTTCTAATTCTTCAGCAACAAACGGATCGAAACCTTTGGCATTGTTAGCACCTAACTGAGCATCGTCACATACGCATGGAGTCTCACCGCACTCTTCGCAAACTTCTTCTTCAGTCACATATTGAATACGCTGACGGCGATCGGAATCGTCGTGGTGGGCAGCAACTAGACTGTGTCCAGGTTTTGTGTGACCATTGCTTGCTGCCTTTAACTTAACATAGTCAGCATAACGAAGGTTGCCTTTCGCTGCATTGTAAGTAGAATCTTTGTTCACTTCAACAGAGTCATCATCCACAGTAGCTTCTTTTAACTTTTGTGGCTTTAGAGTTGCGTCATATTTGATTTCAACTTCATCAGCCAGCTTCAACATCTGATTAAGAATTTTAATAGACTCTGGGTTTAGCGACTTAGTGCGAACTTTACGTAGTGCTAGGTTAATTAGCATCTCTGGGTTTGCTGATGATTCAGCATTCTCAATACCAAGCATAGTTGCAATGATTCGAGCCACTTTGATTTTATCTTGTGTCTTCAGAGTCTTGTCTGTTAATTCTTCGTTCATTTCAGATTGACCTTCTTCTTTGTAATTTGATAGCATGTCTTCCATCTCATGCTGATGGTTGTCCCAATAATCACGGTGGTGTAGGAACTCGCCGAGTTCATCTAAGTGTTGCTTGGCGTGTTCGTGTGATTGGATCCACTGTTTCTTTTCTGTTTCAGTTGGTGCCTTACCTTGATTTAGGTGTAGGTCGCTCAACCCCATGTAAGTGTCAGTAGCCATCAGAGCATGTAGCACTGCTGTTGGGTTTTCTTTACCTTGGCGATTGATAGTGTCTTGGAATGCAAGAGCAGCATCTTCAGAGTGATGCAGATTCTTAGTGGTATAACCACCGAATGTAATTTCTGTTGGAGCATATGCAGATGTTACGTCTTCAGAAACAGTAACGTCTTGAATCCACTTACTAACCAACTTACCTGATTCTTCTTTCAACAACAGATGATTGGATCCACGCTTAACGATTTCATACTTAACGCCAGCGCATTCAACAATGTCACCTAAATTGAAAATCTCGCCACGGAAATACTGCTCACGCAGATCGTCCTTGACGAGATTGATTTGTTCTTTTACAACTTCTAACCCCATACCCAAGCGCACATCATTCATCAAACGGCGACCATCAATCTCACGCATCGTGGATGGTAAGCCATGTTTGAATTGATTGTAGTCACCCTTTGAAGCAAGCGCACGCATCTTAGATGCAGACATACCTGATGCATCATCAGCATCAGGGTCACGTTCACCAGCGGAGATAACTTGGACAGTATCGAAGTGGAAGTCCTTACCATTATAGTTGTTAAGGATTCGTTCATACTCTGGGACACGGTCGCTACCTGCGACCATAATGATGTTCTTGTACTTCTTGTTTAGCTCTTTGGCTGCTTCAATGAAAGTACGGACAGTAGGGTTAGCAGCTACGAAGTGAGTGTTCGGAAACATCAACTCTAGGTAGTGAACCTTTTTCTCTACTGTAAGGGGATTCTTTTTGGCATCCTGAGATTTGGATGCATAGATGGCATGGTCAGCCTTGTTTGAGACTGCCAATTTCTTGACTGCTTTTATTAGAAGTTCATGCCCAGATGTTGGAGGGTTGAAACGACCAAAAGCGAATACGACTGTTTTAGAAGGTAGTTCCTTTAGGAACTGACTGTATTTTTTCATATGACCCATCTATAAAATTGTAACTGTATATTATTTAGTCGTTTTATTATGTCAACTCTTCCCAGTTAATCGAAGCTAGTACAGTAGGGTTCTGAGCAGTAGTCGATGCGGTGAGGATGAATTCATAGTACGTTTTAGGTGAAGTTAGAGTATTACGCTCTAACTGGAAGGCAAAGGGAAACACTTGGGTGCTTGGAGAAGTAGATGATTGGTTAGTGGGTAGAACATAACCCTTCTCATACACGAACTGGGTGGAAGTGATACCTGTTGCAGTTAGATTATACTCAACAGAACTTTCAGAACCAGCATCTACCCAAGTACCACCAGTAGTAACACCTTGAATTAGATTCCATTCATAGTTGGCAGCAGTAAGCGGAGCAAAGGAGAAGTTCTTTGGAAGAACAATTGCACCATCACGATCAGCCTTTAGGCGAATACTCATAATAGGATATTCAGTATTGACAGCTGAAAGAGTTCTCGGTGCATTTATAGAATGCCCAACGCTCTGTGGGCGACCTCTTAATTCAAACCCACCTTCAGAAATAACTGATGCGCAGATCGCCTTTAGTGTGCTAGAACTTTCAGTTGCTCCAGTATTAGTAATCTCGGTTCTAATTGGTAAACAAGCAGTAGTCATGTACGTTGTTGTTAATGGTACACCTGCAGAGATTTCTGTATTGGCATTATGGAATGTATGGCAGTGAACGAATGCGCCATCAACAACGAAGCCACAACGAACTGAACCAACACCCAACCACTCAATGTCCCACCATAGAATTTGAACACGATCTAAGTTTAGAGCAGCAAAAGTGGTTTCGCTCCAATTAGCTTGAGCAATTCTTCTTTCAACTGGAGAACCATCTGCAGAACTAGAACGAAGAACAAAGTAAGCAGTACCATTACTTCTCTCTAAATACAAACCATTGTTTGTATCAAAGTAACCCACTCGTTGAACTAAATTTGTTTTCGCTGGATTCATACAGAATGTAGATAGAATCTGTAAACTCTTTCCAGGCTGATATGCAAACACACGATTTGTTTCACGAATAACAGAGTCGCCATTGTTAGCACCAATTGTCATATCAATAGTACTTGAATGCACATCGTGGGTGCTTGTAGCAGTGCCAGTAGTTTTTACTGCCACGTGACCATTGTCTTGATAACGATGAGCAAGATCGTATAGAGTGAATGGATTTGATACTCTTAATCTACCAAACGCATCTGACTGAGTTGGTGCAAAGAATGTAGCATCAGACGTGCCTTGCACAAATATAGGATTAGCGTCTGAGTTTACCGTAGTATTCTTTGATATCGGCAAAGGATTACCAGCATCGTTTTTAACTTCACCATCAAAAGGTGTATCAGGTTTAAACAAATATGTCATACGATTCTCCAGCCATTTCTATAGATTAGTTGGATGGCTCCATTGTTAATTTGAATTATAAATCCACCAGCGTCATTATCTACAGTGCCAAGAACCGTAATAGGATTTGTTTCTGCGTCACCATCTTCATCTTTGATGATTAACATTCTACCAGAATTGGTGGAAGAAGGTAGAGTGATTGTAACTGGACCAGCGTAGTTGACACCAATGTAGTAATCGTTGTCGTCAACTGTATATGTAGAAGTTGTGACTTCTGTTGTATTGTATACAACTTCGTATGGATTGATTTCATCAAATACGAATTTCTTATCTGCCTCAGAATATTTTAACCAACGACCATCAGCAATAGTATCACGTTTAACGTCATCGAGATAGCGAAGGTTTACTTCACCAGAACCTGGACCAGTATTTTGAATCTTTCCAACCCACTGCTCAATAAACTTAATCTTCTTATTGATTAAGTCAATATCATATTGAGAAGTGTTTGGTGCTGAAGTTGGTACTGGATTAGATTCTGGCTCTAACTGCTGAACAACTGGAATGTTTCCAATAGGTGTGTTCAGTGGTGCAACTTCAATCAGTATTTCTTCTGCAATCTCTTCAACAGATT
>ERZ1034361.1245-NODE-1245-length-13985-cov-10.119068_pt1 | contig 13985 bp, 10 predicted proteins | sample MGYA00520617_ERZ1034361 | MGnify/ENA primary metagenome ERZ1034361 (study PRJEB33736, sample SAMEA104284507) | Azolla filiculoides | biome: Urban; feature: Water surface; material: Ditch water | place: Netherlands | collected 2015-10-28 | depth 0-0.1 m ... | reverse complement strand
AGTTCGCCAAAGATGATGGTGGTGAAGGTGATGATGGTGACCACAATGGCGGTGGCCGTGATGGCAGCGACGGGTTCTGTCAGGCCCAATTGCACCAGTTGAAGGGCCAGATCGGCGCTGAAAGCGGCCTCACCCACGATGCCGTTGAGCACCCCGATGGAGGTGATGCCCACTTGCACGGTGGACAAGAACTGGGTGGGTTCTTCGAGCAGTTTGAGGGCAGCGTGTGCACCTTTGTCGCCCGCCTCTTCCATGGCCGCCAGACGGGCCTTGCGGCTGGAGGCCAGCGCCAGCTCTGACATGGCGAACACCCCGTTGAGGAGGGTGAGGAAAGCAATCAATAAAAAATCCATAACCGCCATTGTGCCAAGCATGGATACCCGCGTGCGCGGGTATGACAAACATCTTGTCACCCCCCGACTTGAAATATCTAGTCACCCCCGACCTGATCGGGGGTCCATGCCACCTGACTTCGTCACCCCCGACCTGATCGGGGGTCCATGCCACCTGACTTCGTCACCCCCGACTTGATCGGGGGTCCATGCCTTCGGCTGCGGTGGATACCCGCGTGCGCGGGTATGACAAATGGTGATGGGCATGACAGTGCTTTTGTCACCCCCGACCCGATCGGGGGTCCATGCCTCCTGACTTCGTCACCCCCGACTTGATCGGGGGTCCATGCCTTCGGCTGTTGTGGATACCCGCGTGCGCGGGTATGACAAATGGTGATGGGTATGACAAACATCTTGTCACCCCCGACCTGATCGGGGGTCCATGCCTCCTGACTTCGTCACCCCCGACCTGATCGGGGGTCCATGGCTTCGGCTGCGATGGATACCTGCGTGCGCGGGTATGACAAATGGTGATGGGTATGACAAACATCTTGTCACCCCCGACCTGATCGGGGGTCCATGACTTTTGCCCGCATGGCGAATGATTTGGGACAATGCCACCCAAGAGGTGCTTATGTCCGTTTATTGGGTGGGTGATGTTCAGGGTTGCGATGCGCCTTTGGGGCGATTGCTGGACGAGATTGATTTCTCTCCAAGCCGGGACGCGTTGTATGTTTTGGGTGACTTGGTGAACCGGGGGCCTGCATCGGCACAGGTGTTGCGGCGCTTGATGGCGATGGGCAGCGCGGTGCAGTGTGTGCTGGGCAATCACGACTTGCATTTGCTGGCCGTGGCCGCCGGGGCTGGGCGGCTCAAGCCGATGGACACGCTGGATGGCATCTTGCACGCGTCAGACCGCCCTGCCCTGCTGGACTGGCTGCGCCACCAGCGCATGGCCATGTGGGACCACGGTGTGTTGATGGTGCATGCAGGGGTGTTGCCGTCGTGGACTGTTGCGCAAACATTGGCTTTGGCGGGCGAGGTGGAGTCGGTCTTGCGCGGGCCGGATCTGAGCGATTTTTTGCACCAGATGTATGGCAATGAGCCCGCGTCTTGGCGCGATGATTTGGCGGGTGTGGACCGTCTGCGCGTGGTGGTGAATGCGCTGACACGGCTGCGTTTTTGCTCGACCGAAGGCGTGATGGAGTTTGCAGCCAAAGAAGGCGCCGATGCGGCGCCTGCGGGCTTCATGCCTTGGTTTGATGTGCCGGGCAGACGAACAGCCGATGTGACGGTGGCATTTGGGCATTGGTCGACCTTGGGGCAACTGCAGCGCGGCGATGTGTGGGCACTGGACACGGGTTGCGTGTGGGGCGGCTGCCTGAGCGCGATGCGGCTGGGTGCCGATGGGCAGACTGAGCTGATTCAGGTGAAGTGCGAGCAGGCGCAGAAACCGGGGTGAATGCACAGACCCTTTCTGTGTGGAAGGCTGCCCCTGCGGCCGAAGGTGTGAAGTGGCTCACCGCACGCCAGTCCAGGCAGTTTTGTGGCACGATCAGTGGGTGAAAATCAATGCCCTGCAAGACCTCAAGAAGGTCCAGAAACAACTCGCCGAGGCCCATGAAAAAGCCAAGGCCGAAGAGGCCGCTCGCCTTGCCGCTGCACGCCAACGGGAAGCCGAAGCCAATTTGTTTGTGCGTGCGGTTGGCGTTGTGCAGCGGCTGCCCTTACACGACCAAGCCAGCATCAGCCCACCCGCGCCAGCGCCCGTGGCCGTGCAGCGCCAAAAAGACGAAGAAGCGGTTTTGCGCGACGCCTTGAGCGATGGTTTTGATGTGAGCACCTTGCTCGACACCGACGACGCACTGAGTTTTCGGCGTCCTGGCATCGGCATCGACGTGACCCAAAAGCTGCGCAAAGGCGGCTGGTCCATTCAGCGAGAGATCGATCTGCACGGCCTGCGCAGCGACGAAGCCCGCGTGGCACTGGCCGAATTCATCCGCATCGCCCATCGCCAAGGCTTGCGCTGTTTGCGCGTGGTGCACGGCAAAGGGCTGGGTTCACCGGGCAAAACATCGGTGCTCAAACCCAAGGTCCACAGCTGGTTGATCCAAAAAAACCAGGTCATGGCCTTCGTCCAGGCCAAGCCCGCAGAAGGCGGCGCCGGGGCTCTGCTGGTGTTGCTCAAACCAGCCGGTTGAGCTGATTCCGTCTTCTCATTCTCCGTTGTCATACGGTCTTGTCATTCCGTCTTGTCATTCCGTCTTGTCATTCCGTCTTGTCATTCCGTCTTGTCATTCCCGCGCATGCGGGAATCCATAGGATTTTTGTTGAGCCAGTTGCACCGCGACTCCCCTGTTGTCATTCCCGCGAAGGCGGGAATCTATGCCATGAACACCATGGATTCCCGCATGCGCGGGAATGACGGAAAGATGCGCGGGAATGACAGAAAGATGCGCGGGGATGCGAGATGGGAATGACAGGTAACGACACAAGCAGCGGGGACATGATCAAGCGCCGCGGTTGCGCATCCAATCGGCGGTTTTGAAGAAGCTGGCATTCAGGCGTTCGCGCAGCACGGGGTCGACCCAGGTTTCCTGCATGGCTTGGTCCATGCAGGCGAGCCATTGGTCACGTTCGAGCACGCCAATGGAAAACGGCATGTGGCGCATGCGCAGGCGCGGGTGGCCAAAGCGCTCGGTGTAATGCTCCGGCCCGCCGAGCCAGCCGCACAAGAACCAAAACAATTTTTCGCGTGCGTCTTGCAAGGTGTTGCCGTGGGCGGCACGCAGTTCTTTGTAGCCGGGTTCGAGGTCCATCAGGTCGTAAAAACGGTCGACCAAGGCCCGAACCGGGGGCTCGCCACCGATCCACTCGAACGGGGTGTCAAACGGGGGTTTGTCTTCAATTTGCATGGTTTGTATTTTGCAGGAAGCGGTTACTGCGGTTTGGTGTGGGAGCGAGCCCCTGCTCGCGAATTTGTCATGCCCGCGCATGCGGGTATCCGTTCTTTCTTGTCATACCCGCGCACGCGGGTAGCCATGGTGGACGAAGGCATGGACCCCCGATCAAGTCGGGGGTGACAAAGTCAAAAGGCATGGACCCCCGATCAAGTCGGGGGTGACAAAGTCAGAAGGCATGGCCCCCCGATCAGGTCGGGGGTGACAAGAACGGGAATCGGGATGGCAGTAAATGTCATACCCGTGCACGCGCGTAGCCATTCTTTCTTGTCATACCCGTGCACGCGGGTAGCCATTCTTTCTTGTCATACCCGCGCACGCGGGTATCCATGTCTCACTCTGCCGCTTGTCGCAAAGTTTGCATGACGGGTTGGCGCAGCACGCCGGACAAGCTGAGGCTGCCTGCCGCCCAAGCCAGCAAGGCCCCCAAAGCGCCGCCAGCCAGAGGTGCCCACAGCGGGGGTTGCCACGCAAACTCGAATGCATAGCGGGCCAATGCCCAGCCTACAGCCAAGGCCATGCTGCTGGCCATGAAGCCCGCTAGCCAGCCCAAGCCCAGCAGTTCGGTGCGTTGCACCTGGGCCAGCAAGGCGCGCCCTGCCCCGAGCGCTCGCATGATGGCGTATTCGCGCTCACGCGCTTGGCGGCTGGCACCCACGGCGGCCAGGAGCACCATGAGGCCCGCGGCCAGCGTGAAGGCGAACAAATATTCGACCGCACGGATCACCTGGTCCATGACGCGCTGCACCTGGGCCAAGGTGCTGCGCATGTCGACGCTGGTGATGTTGGGAAATTGGTTGACCAGCGCGTTGTCAAAACCTGCTGCGCTTTGCGGCGAGCGAAAGGCGGCCATGTAAGTCATGGGCAGGTCGGGCATTTGCGAGACCGGGAACATCATGAAGAAGTTGGCACGCATGGAGGTCCAGTCCACTTTGCGCAAGCTGGTGATGCGGGCTTCGCGGGGCTGGCCTGCGATGTCGAAACGCAGTTGGTCGCCCAGCTTCAGGCCCAGGGTGTCGGCAATGCCTTGCTCAACGCTCAGGCCATCGGCTTCTTCGGGCACCCAACGGCCTGCGGTCAGGGGGTTGTGGGCGGGCAAGGTGGCCGAGTGCGAGAGGTTGATCTCGCGGTCGATGAGGCGTTTGGCGCGGTCGGCTTCGAAGTCGGTGGGGCCGACCTCGCGGCCGTTGATGGCGACCAATCGGCCCCGGATCATGGGGAACCAGTCGGGTGATTGCACACCGGCTTTGTTCAAGCTGGCCAAAAAGTCGGTGGCTTGCTCGGGCTGCACGTTGATGACGAACCGGTCGGGTGCATTGGCGGGCGTGGCCTGTCGCCAGCTGGCGATCAAGTCGGTGCGCAGCAACACAAGCAAGGCCAAAGCCAACAAGCCCACCGACAAAGCACTCACTTGCACCACCGCAAACACGGGGCGCGCCGCCACTTGGCGCGTGGCCAACCGGAGCCAGCCCGGCGCTTGCTCGCCCGGCACGGTGCGCCGCAGCAGCCACAGAGCGGCGGCAGCCAGGCCGGCAAACACCAGCAAGGCGACTGCAAAACCGCCCACGGTGATCAAGCCCAAAGTCAGGTTGCGGCTGACCATGAGCAGCGTCAGGGCAAAACCCACCAAACCCATGGCCAGCACCAAACCCGAGCGCACTTGCAGGCCGCCCAGGTCGCGCCGGATGACGCGCAAAGGCGGCACTTGCGCCAACTGCAGCACAGGCGGCAAGCCGAAAGCGACCAGCAGGGTCAAGCCCATCGCCATGCCCATCAAGGCGGGTTGCATGGTGGCAGCAGGCAACTGCGCGTCGACCAAGCCCGCCAGCAAAACCACAAAGCCCAGGTGCACGGCATAACCGGCCAACACGCCCAAGACACTGGCCAGCAGACCCGCGCCCAAAAACTCCAGGCCATAACTCAAAGTGAGTGTGCGCTGGCTTTGACCGAGAACTCGCAACAAGGCACAGGCATCGAGTTGACGCTCGGCGAAACTGCGGGCCGCCAAGGCCACGGCCACGGCGCACAACAAGGCTGCCAGCAGGGCCACCAGATTCAAGAACTGGGCCGCTCGGTCCAGTGTCTGGCGCATTTCGGGGCGGCCGCTGTCGAGTGATTCAATCTGCACGCCACGCACATGCGATTGCTCGACCTCGGGCTTGGCCCATTGCACAAAGCGCTCGGCAGCTGCGGTGTCGCCAGCCACGGCCATGCGCCAAGTGACGCGGCTGGCCGGCTGCACCAGCCCTGTCGATGGCAGATCGGCTGCATTGATCATGACGCGAGGAGCAAAGGTCATGAAGCCAGCGCCTCGGTCGGGCTCGCGTTCGATGGTGGCTGTGATGCGGAAACTGCGGTCCCCCAAACCCAACATTTGCCCGGCTTGCAGCTTGAGGTTGTCTAACAAGGTCGGGTCGACCCACACCTGCCCCAACGGGGGGATGGACGCGGCGGCGGGTTGGGGCACGACCTGCAATTGGCCACGCAAGGGGTAGCCGGGCTCCACCGCTTTGAGGGCGACCAAGCGACTGGCCCCGCCTTGCTCTGACATGGCACGGGCCATGGTGGGAAAGGTGATGTTGGTGTTGGTTTGCAAACCCATTTGTCGGGCTTGCTGCACAAAGTTGGGCGGGGTGTTTTGGTCACTGACCACCACCGCGTCACCGCCCAGCAGTTGCCGCGCATCGCGCCACAAGCCCGTTTGCATGCGGTCAGCCAAAAAGCCCACCGCCGTGAGCGCCGCCACGGCCAAACTGACCGAAATCATGAGCAAGCGCAGCTCGCCCGCGCGCAGGTCTCGCCACAAATTGCGCCCACCGAGTCGCAGGCCGTGCATCCATCCTTGTTGGTTCATATCGCCACCTTACCGCACAACGCATTCACGGCGCGGCGCAAGGCATTTTGGCGTTGGATTCAGCCTGCGGCGCAGGCCCCTGCCGTTTGATGGGCGTCAGGCGAGTTCGGGTTGCCAAATGAAACGCTCTGCACCGCTGAAGCACAAAAAGCGTTTGTTGGTGGCGCGACCGATGGCACACAGGCCCAGGTGGTTGGCAATGTCCAGGCCCATTTGGGTGATGCCGCTGCGGGAGACGACCACGGGAATGCCCATTTGGGCGGATTTGATGACCATTTCACTGGTCAATCGGCCGGTGGTGTAGAAAACTTTGTCTTGCCCATCGATGTCGTTCATCCACATCCAGCCGGCAATGGTGTCGACGGCGTTGTGGCGGCCGACGTCTTCGACGAACATGAGCATTTGATCGCCTTGGAACAGCGCACAGCCATGCACGGAGCCCGAGGATTTGTAGGTGGTTTCTTGCAAACGAATGGCGTTGACCAAGCCGTACAGCTGGCTTTGGGTGATGTGGGCCGAAGGCAGTTCGATCTCGTCGATATGGGCCATCAAGTCGCCAAACACACTGCCTTGTCCGCAGCCGGTGGTGACCACGCGGTCGGCGCTGCGCTCGATGACGACTTGCGCTTCCGTGCGGGTTTTGATGGCAGCCACACCTGGCTCACCCATTTCACCCTCGCCCACGCTCCAGTCCACGGTGATGGATTCGATTTGATCGACCGAGTCGATCAGACGCTGGTTGCGCAGGAAGCCCAGGACCAGCAATTCCGCCTGGCCACCCAATGTCATCAGGGTCACCAGCTCTTTTTTGTCGAGGTAGAGCGTCAGGGCGCGCTCTGCAGGAATTTGGGTTTCGGATTTTTCACCGAATTCATTGCACACCAACACCGAGCGGGTGAGTGGCGCGCGTGCATGGGTGATGCGGGGTTTGGGCATGACCTGCGCGGCGGTGGGTGCATTCAGTACGACAGACATGGCGTGAGCCTAACGACGCATCAGGACAGCCACATCAATTTGCGGACGTGTAGACATGGACAGCCAAACCCCTGGGGAAATGGAACATCAAGAGACCAACACATACTCGTGTGATGGCAGGCTGAGCAAGAATACCGTACCTATTCCGGCCTCGCTCTCAAAGTCCAAAAGCCCACGATGAGACGCCACGATGGACTGACTGAGCCACAGACCCACACCCATGCCTTGTGACTTGGAGGTCTTGAACAAGGCAAACACATCGGCTTGTTGCGAAGGGTCGATGCCGCAACCGTTGTCGGAAATTTTCAAATCCACAAAGCCGGGACGAAGCACACCCGTGACCCCAATGCGCGAAGGCTGACCAGGCTTTTCAACCAAGGCGTCGATCGCGTTGTTCAACAAATTGAGCACCACCTGCTGGAGCTGGGTCACGTCACCCGTCAAGGGCAAGGGGGTTTTCAAATCGACATCCAGTTCAATCTCGCAACGCTCTGCACGGGCGCGCACGATGTCGATCACATCCTGCACCAAAGCCGCCAAATCCATGCGTTCGAACTCGCCCTTGCCTGTGGCAAACATGCTGCGCAAAGTACGGATGATGGCCGCCGCATGGCGGGTGTCGTCACGGATCAGGGCGGCCAATTTGTTGGCTTCGGCCTCGGCCACTGCAGGGTCGCCCTTCTTTCTCAGGTGGGCCTCGATCAACTCGGTCTTGAGCACGATGGTGGTCAGTGGCTGATTGAGCTCATGGGCAATGCTGGCCACCAACGCCCCCATGCCCGCGCTTTTGTTGGACAACGTCAGCTGGCGGATGATTTCTTCGCGTTCACTGAGCAACACCGACAAATCTTCCGAGTGTTGCTGCAACAAGGCCGAGCGTTCTTGTTCTCGCGCCAGGCCCTGCTCTGCCTGAATTTGGGCTTTGTGCATTTGGTCCACAAAAATCTGCATGAAGCCCACACTGAGCATGGTGATGGCCACAAACTGCCCCCCAAACACCACCGCTTGGTCCCAGGACATTTCATACAAATCCACCGCACCCCAGCCGCCCAGCAAAGTTGCGGTCTTGACGCCCAGACTGCCCACCAACAACCACCCTGCTGACTGCACAGCCCGTGAGCCAAAAGGATCGTGCGTGGCGGCAATGCGCCGACCTGACACCACGTATTCCAGGCAATTGAGGGTGTAAAACCCGTAAAAAAGCAGGATCACACCGTCCTCGGTACCGCCCGAAAAATAAAAGCCGTAGGTGGCCAGCAGGTACACCCCATTGAACAGGCCCATGCCCCACAACCAATGGCGGTCGGCAGGTCCATCCAAAGAACGCAGCGCTGCCTGACGCCCCAAATTGCCCAACGCCATGAACAAGACACCCCAGAAGACCACCGCATCGGTGGGAAAGATGCCCCGGCAACCCAAGACCCAAACCCCCAGCGCGCTGAAAAGGCCCGAGACACTCCACAACGCGACCAGACCACTGCGGTAGCGCGCCATGCCGTACCAGATGGCCGCATGCAGCATCAGGTAAAGAAAGGCGTCCATCCAGAAGATGGTTTGCACGTCGATATTCAAGCGAAATTCCCCCGTCAGTGGTCTGTATGAATCCCCTGTGCAGCAAGGTGTGCAGCACAAGAGGTGGACAGCGCCGGATTATGAGGGCTGCAGGGCCGAGACCCGAACCGCGCAGTATTTGAACTCCGGGATCTTGCCGAACGGATCGAGCGCGGCGTTGGTCAGTTCATTGGCAGCCGCCTCGACATAAGCAAACGGCATGAACACAGCGCCTTGGGGCGTGCCATCGTCGCAACGCACTTGCAACTGCACTTCGCCCCGGCGCGATGCAATGCGAACCTGCTGCCCGGCCTGCAAGCCCAGCCGCACCAGATCGGCGCTGCACATCGAGGCGGTGGCCGCTGGCTCCAGCGCATCAAGCACGGTGGCGCGGCGCGTCATGCTGCCGGTGTGCCAGTGCTCCAACTGCCGCCCGGTGATCAGCACCATCGGGTACTCGGCATCGGTCTGTTCGGCGGCCGGAATCAAGCCCGCAGGCACCAGCCAAACACGGCCGTCTTTGGTCGGAAAGTGGTCATGAAAGACGATGGGCTGGCCCGGATCGTCGGCGCTCACGCAAGGGTAAGTGACTGAGCCTGCGTTCAGCCGCGCCCAGTCGATACCGCCAATGGCCGAGGCCATGGCCTGGCGCATTTCTTCGTACACCGCGGCCACGCCATCGTGCTCGCCAGCATACGGCCAATCGAGGCCCATGCGCTGCGCGATCTGCTGGACGATCCACAAATCAGGCTTGGCATCACCCGGCGGCTGCACAGCTTGGCGGCCCATTTGGACCGTGCGGTCGGTGTTGCTGACGGTGCCTGTTTTCTCGGGCCAGGCGCTGGCGGGCAGCACCACATCGGCCAACCAGGCGGTCTCGGTCAAGAAGATGTCTTGCACCACCAGGTGCTGCAAACTGGCCAGCGCGTGGCGGGCATGGTTCAGGTCGGGGTCGCTCATGGCCGGGTTCTCGCCCATGATGTACATGCCGCGCACCTTGTGCGGGTCGCTCTCTGGCGCAAGCGCCTTGTGCATGATCTCGACCACGGTGTAGCCGGGCTGGTCGTCCAGCTTCGTGTCCCAGAATTTTTCGAACCAGTCGTGTGCCGACTGGTCTGTCACCCGCTGGTAGTTGGGGTACATCATCGGAATCAGACCCGCGTCGCTCGCGCCTTGCACGTTGTTTTGGCCGCGCAGCGGGTGCAGGCCGGTGCCGGGGCGGCCGATCTGACCGGTGATGCTGGCCAGCGCGATCAGGCAGCGCACGTTGTCGGTGCCGTGCACATGCTGGCTCACGCCCATTCCCCACAAAATCATGGCGGCTTTGGCGCTGGCATAGGCCCGCGCCACTTCGCGGATGGTGTCGGCCGGGATGCCGCAAACGGCGCTCATGACCTCGGGCGTGTAGTCCCGCAAATGGGCCTTGAGTTCGACCACGTTGTCGGCGCGTTCCCTCAGGAACTTTTCATCACACAGGTTCTCGGTGACGATGACGTGCAGCATCGCATTGAGCAGCGCCACATCGGTGTCGGCCTTGAACTGCAGGTTGCGCCAGGTGTGGCGACCGATGTCGGTGATTCGCGGGTCGGCCAGCACAATGCGCGTGCCGCGCTGGGCCGCGTTCTTCATCCAGCTGGCGGCCACCGGGTGGTTGGCCGTGGGGTTGGAGCCGATCACGATGATGAGGTCTGAGTGCTCGACATCGCGCACCGGGTTGCTCACTGCGCCCGAGCCCACACCCTCCAAAAGCGCCGCGACGCTGGACGCGTGGCACAGGCGGGTGCAATGGTCCACGTTGTTGCTGCCAAAGCCGGTGCGCACCAGCTTTTGGAAAAGGTAAGCCTCTTCGTTGCTGCCCTTGGCTGAGCCAAAACCAGCGAGCGATTTGGGGCCGTGTTGTTGGCGCAGCGTGTTGAGCGGCTGGGTGGCCAGCGTCAAAGCCTCTTCCCAAGTGACTTCTCGGAACACCTCGCGCCAATCGGTGTGGCCATCGATCAGGCTCAAGTCTTTGGCCACGCCCGGCTTGCGGATCAGCGGCTTGGTGATGCGGTCCGGGCTGTGGATGTAGTCCATGCCGAAGCGGCCCTTGACGCACAGTCGGCCTTCGTTGGCCGGGCCTTCGCGGCCTTTGACGCTGATGATTCGGGCTGGAACGGCCCCAGTCGGGTCCGGGTCGCGCACCTGGTAGGTGACCAGGCACCCCACGCCGCAAAACGGGCACACCGAATCGACTTCGCGGTCCACTTTTTGCGGGCCCATGTGGCTCTTGGGCATGAGCGCGCCCGTGGGGCAGGCCTGCACACATTCGCCGCAACCCACACACGAGCTGCCGCCCATCGGATCGGCCAAATCAAACACCACCTGCGTGTGTGCACCACGAAAGGCCAGGCCAATCACGTCGTTGACCTGCAGATCTCGGCAGGCCCGTTCGCAGCGGTTGCACTGGATACAGGCGTCCAGATTCACGGCCATGGCCGGGTGCGACAGGTCGGCGGGCACGGCATCACGCTTGAGCGCGGCCAGTTGCGGGCGCACCTGCACGCCATGGTGCTCAGCCCACTGGCTCAGCTCGCCGTGTGGAGCTTCGGCGCGGTCATCGAGCCATTTGTGACCCTGCTCGGGCAAGTCAGCCAGCAGCATCTCCAGCACCATCTTTTGGCTTTTGACAGCACGTTCGCTGTCGGTGCGCACCTGCATGCCGGGCGTGGCGCTGCGGCAGCAGCTGGGGGCCAGCGTGCGCTCGCCATGGATTTCAACCACACATGCGCGGCAGTTGCCGTCGGGCGCGAGGCCTTCCTTGTGGCACAGGTGCGGGATGGCGATGCCAAGGTCTTTGGCGATGTTGAAGATGCTTTTGCCAGCGGGCGCTTCAACCGCTTGACCATTGAGGGTGAATTGAACAGTTTTCATGCACCACATCCCTGGTTGTCACGCCCGACTTGATCGGGCATCCCGGTTTTGAATGCATGGATACCCGCGTACGCGGGTATGACAAAACGACGGTCATGCCCGACTTGATGGGTAATGACACAAAGGCTGTCATGCCCGACTTGATGGGCAATGACACAAAGGCTGTCATGCCCGACTTGATCGGGCATCCATGGTTTGCGGGCTTGGTTACCCGCATGCGCGGGTATGACAAAACGACGGTCATGCCCGACTTGATCGGGCATCCATGGTGTTGCCGTGCGCTGTAGCTCGGGCTGACATTCGCGAGCAGGGGCTCGCTCCCACAACACACCAAGGTTGCTCATGCGGCCCCCACTTCGTGCGGGAAATACTGCAACACGCAGCGGATCGGGTTGGGCGCGGCCTGGCCCAAACCACAGATGGACGCATCGCCCATGACTTGCGCAAGATCTTGCAAGGTGTCGGCATCCCAGACCTCAGCGCTCATGAGCTGCGCCGCTTTGTCGGTGCCCACACGGCAAGGTGTGCATTGGCCGCAGCTCTCGTGCGCAAAAAAGCGCATCACGTTCAGGGCCGCTTCACGGGCGCTGTCGTGCTCGCTGAGCACCATCACGGCCGCCGAGCCGATGAAGCAGCCATGCGGCTGCAAAGTGTCAAAGTCCAGTGGCACATCGGCCAGACGGGCAGGCAAAATGCCGCCGCTGGCCCCGCCGGGCAAATAGGCGTAGAGCGTATGGCCTTCGGCCATGCCGCCGCAGTATTCGTCCACCAGTTCACGCAGCGTGATGCCGGCAGGTGCGAGTTTGACGCCCGGGAGCTTCACGCGCCCGCTCACGCTGAAACGGCGCAGGCCTTGGCGACCATGGCGGCCATGCGATGAGAAGCTGTCTGCGCCCTGCTCCAGCAGTTCTCGAATCCAATACAGCGTCTCGAAGTTGTGCTCCAGCGTGGGGCGACCAAACAGACCGACCTCGGCGATGTAGGGCGGGCGCAGGCGCGGCTCACCGCGCTTGCCTTCGATGCTTTCGATCATGGCGGACTCTTCGCCGCAGATGTAAGCCCCCGCGCCCCGGCGCAATTCGATGCGTGGCAGCGTGCAAGGCGGGTTCGCGTGCAGCTCGGCCAGTGCTTGCGTGAGCAGCACACGCGCTTCGTGGTATTCGTCGCGCAGGTAGATGTAAACCGCCTCACAGCCCACCACGCTGGCCGCGATCAGCACACCTTCCAAAAAGCGGTGCGGATCGGCTTCCAGACAGGTGCGGTCCTTGAAGGTTCCGGGCTCGCCCTCGTCGATGTTCACGGCCATCAGGCGCGGCCCGGGTTGGCTGCGCACAATGCGCCATTTGCGCCCGGCCGGGAAACCCGCACCGCCCAGGCCACGCAAACCCGAGGATTCCAAGACTTGGATCACTGATTCGGCCTCGCGCTCGCCCGAGGTCACTTGCTGCGCCAACTGGTAGCCCCCGGCTTGCACGTACGCGTTCATGCGAATCGCATCAGGCAAGGCGTTGGGGGTCGTCTGGTTTTGCGCCACACGTTCGGCCACGGCTTCAGCCGTTGCATGCGCGACGGCCTGCTGGCCCACCTGCGCGGCTGGGGCCTGCTCGCAGCGGCCCAGACAAGGCACGGGCACGACCTTCACACCCGACCCCTTGTTTTGCAAATCGTTTTGCAATTGGCGCAGCAAGCTGTCGCTGCCAGCCAAGCTGCAGCTCAGGCTGTCGCACACCCGCACGGTGATGCGCGGTGCAGCTTGATCGTCTTTCAGGATCTCAAAGTGGTGGTAGAACGAAGCGACCTCGAACACCTCCACCACCGACAAGCGCATCTCGGTCGCCAGCGCCACGATGTGGCGCTCAAACAGGCCATGGAAATGGTCATTCAGCAGATGCAGGTGCTCGATCAGCAAGTCACGGCGGTGGCCGTTTGTGGGTGGCTCACCGATCAAGGCCCGTACCTCGGCACGGGCTTCGCCCGTGGCCTGTCGGCCTTTGAGCTGCGAACGCGGCTGGCGCAGTTGCTGGCGAACCTGGTCCAGGCCGATGTGGGTGGCGTTCGCCATGCCAGCTCAGTAGGTTTCCAAGTGAAGGCGGCCTTCTTTCTTGAGCGCGCCACCGATGGCTTCCCAGTCCAGACCGGCGTTTTGTGCGATGTCCCGCAGCGCCATGACCACGCCCTCTTCCATGCTTTTGAGGCCACACACATAGAAACAGGTGTTGCCGTCTTTGAGCAGCGCCGCCACATCGGCCGCGCGGTCGCGCAGGGCGTCTTGCACATAGCGCTTGGTTTTGCCTGCTTCACGCGAGAAAGCGAATTCAATGTCGATGAAGTCTTTGGGCAAGTTGTTGAGCGGTCCAAAGTACGGCAGCTCTGCGGGCGTGCGGGCACCAAAGAACAGCATCA
>ERZ1034361.1244-NODE-1244-length-13988-cov-8.321832_pt1 | contig 13988 bp, 9 predicted proteins | sample MGYA00520617_ERZ1034361 | MGnify/ENA primary metagenome ERZ1034361 (study PRJEB33736, sample SAMEA104284507) | Azolla filiculoides | biome: Urban; feature: Water surface; material: Ditch water | place: Netherlands | collected 2015-10-28 | depth 0-0.1 m ... | reverse complement strand
ACCGCCTGATCCCCGCTTCCTCCGCGAGCCGCGGGGCGGCGGAACAAGTCAGGGCGATGGCTTCGGCGGTGCCACTGCCTTGAATGCGCTGTTTTTGTAGCCCCCACTATCCCCGCCCCTTTCACCCCCGCCGGGGTGAAAGGGGAGCCAAGTCGGACAGCCGATTTGATTGCGTCGCCTCGACCAGGGCCTTACCGGCGCAAGGTGAAAAACCAGTAGCGCACTACAAACCCAATCAAAAGGATTTCATAGCGCATCCGGCGCTCGGGACTAGCCGCGTCAGACTTGCGCACGCAAACCCAGTGGCAACCTCCCGCGCTTATTTCCGTAGCCGGTGCAACAAAACAAAATCGGCTGTCCGCTTTAAGCTCCCCCTCGCCCGGCGGGGGCGAGGGGGCCGGGGGGAGTGGGGAGTAAAAAAACTCCGGGAAGGGAAAACATGAATCTAGCCCTACCCAACCCCCTGCTCCACCCCATCCAACACCTAAAAGCCAGAATCAACACCTTCTGGATGAGCCGCCTGAAGCCGCGCGACAGCTTCACCCTGACCCAACGCACTGTCTACATCCTCCCCACCAAGCCCGGCTGGATGTTGGGCGTGACCCTGCTGGTGCTGCTGATTGCCAGCATCAACTACCAGCTCAACCTGGGCTATGTGCTGACCTTCTTGCTGGCCGGTTGCGCGGTAGTGGGCATGCATGTGTGCCACGGCACGCTGCGCGGGCTCACCTTGCACTTGTCGCCACCCGAACCCACTTTTGCCGGAAGTGCCGCCAACGTGCTGGTGCACCTGCACAGTGAACGTAGGGCACCGCGCTACGGTATTGGATTGGCCACGCTGGGGTCACAGGAATGGAGTTGGACCGATGTGCCCGGCCAGGGCAGCGCCCGCGTGCACCTGAGCTTTCACCCCGAGCAGCGCGGCCTGCACCCGCTCCCCGCGCTGACCGCCGAGACGCAGTTTCCGCTGGGCACGTTCAGGGTCTGGACGGTGTGGCGCCCGGCGGCCAGCCTGCTGGTGTACCCGGCCGCGGAGAGCCGACCTCCCCCCTTGCCACCGGGCACACCCAGCGCCGGCGGCGTGCAGGCGGCCCAGCGTCGCAGCAGCGGCGAGTTTGACGGTGTGCGTGCCTACCAGCGCGGCGACCCGCTTAAAGCCGTGGTGTGGAAAAAGGTAGCCAAGGCCGGCCAATTGGTGAGCCGCGACACGCAGCAAGCCCAGCGCTTTGAGCTGTGGCTGGACCTGAACCACACCGGTGCCTTTGCCGGCAGTGCGGGAACGCTGGAGCAGCGTTTGTCGCGTCTGTGTGCCTGGGTGCTGGCGGCGGGCAAACAGGATGTGCGCTTTGGTTTGCGCCTGGGTGGCCAGGAGATTGCGCCCGATCAGGGCGAGGCCCACCAGCGCGCCTGCCTGACGGCGCTGGCGCTGTACGCGGGAGCCTGACCGTGCACTTTAGCGAGCGCCTGAGCCACTTGCCGCGCGACACGCGCGACACGCTGTTTTTGCTGTGTGTGATTGCCTGGGTGGTGATGCCGCAAACCACGCACCTGCCGCTCTGGTGCAGCGGCATGACGGCGCTGGTGCTGCTCTGGCGCGGCTGGATTGCCGTGAAGGGCCGGCCCCTGCCCTCGCGCTGGTGGCTGCTGCTGTGGTTGGCGGTGGCTTCGGTTGCCACCTTCGGCGAGCACCGCACGCTGATGGGGCGCGATGCGGGTGTGACCTTTCTGGTGGTGCTACTGGCCCTCAAGACGCTGGAAATGCGTGCCCGGCGCGATGCCTTCGTGGTGTTTTTTCTGGGCTTTTTCACCCTGCTTTCCAACTTCTTCTTCTCGCAAAGCCTGCTGACGGCGGCAGCCATGGTGGTGGGCCTGCTGGGGTTGCTAACCGCCTTGGTCAACCACCACATGCCGGTGGGCCGCCCGCCGCTGATGCAGGCCGCGCGCACCGCTGGCTGGATGACGCTGCTGGGTGCGCCCATCATGGTGGTGCTGTTTGTGCTGTTTCCCCGGGTGGCGCCCCTGTGGGGTCTGCCCGGCGATGCCATGGGCGGGCGCTCGGGCCTGTCCGGCAGCATGCAGGTGGGCAGCCTGGCCAGCCTGGCGCTGGACAGCAGCGTGGCCATGCGCATCCGCTTTGAGGGCGCGCCGCCCCCGCAAAACGAGTTGTACTTTCGCGGGCCCGTGCTGAGCAATTTTGACGGGCGCGACTGGAAGCCATCGCGTGCCCCGCTTTCCGCACGCCTGCAAGCCGCCGGCACGCTGCGACTGAGCGGCCCGCCGGTGGCTTATGTCGTCACGCTAGCGGGCAACAACCACCCGTGGTTACCGGTGCTCGATGCCACCCCCGAGGCCCCCACGCTGGCCGGCTACAGCGTCAGCCGGGGACCCGAATTGCAGTGGGCCGCCGACCGGCCGATGCCCGAATTGGTGCGATTCAAAGCGAACAGTTACACCAGCTTTCGCTATGGGCCCGAGGTCCGCGTGCCGGCGCTGCAGGACTTTGTGAACCTGCCGGCAGGCTTTAACCCGCGCACCCTCCAGTGGGCAGAAGAAATCCGCGCCAACCCCAACACCGCCCGCGCCGACACTGCCACGCTGGTGGCGCTGGTGATGGAGCGGCTGCGCACCGGCGGTTACCGTTACACGCTGGAGCCGGGGGTGTACGGTAACCACACGGCCGACGAATTCTGGTTTGACCGTAAGGAAGGGTTTTGCGAGCACATCGCGTCCAGCTTTGTGCTGCTGATGCGGGCGCTGGACGTGCCCGCGCGGGTGGTGACCGGCTACCAGGGCGGCGAGCTGAATGCCGTGGACGGCATCTGGACCGTGCGCCAGAGCGATGCCCACGCCTGGACCGAGGTCTGGATGGCCGGTCAGGGCTGGGTGCGGGTGGACCCCACCTCGGCCGTGGCTCCGGCTCGCACCGGCTCGTTGGCGCGTTTGCTGCCGCCACGCAGCGCAATTGCACAGGCGCTGGGCCGCATAAGTCCCGGTTTTGAAATCAACCTGCGCGCACTCTGGGAGGCCACCAACAACCGCTGGAATCAGTGGGTGTTGAACTATTCGCAGGCGCGCCAACTCGACATGCTGCGCAACCTGGGCTTCGATACGCCCAGTTGGGAAGACCTGAGCTATTTGCTGCTGGGCGCGATCATTGCGGCCAGCTTGGTGGGCGCCGCCTGGACGCAATGGGAACGCTTGCGGCAAGACCCCTGGCTGCGCCTGCTGCATGCGGCCGACCGCAAGTTGCGCCGGGCCGGTATGCTGTTGCAGGAACCGGCCACGCCGCGCCAGTTGGCCGCCGCGCTGCAAACCCACGCCGAGCAGATGCAGCCGCAAGACCTGGCCCGCGCCCAACGCTGGCTGCAGCAACTGGAGGCCTGGCGATATGCCCCGGCTGCGCCCAACTCGCCCCCGGCACGCGCCGCGCTGGGTACACTGCAGCGCGAATTCCGTCAGCTCCGTTGGCCCCCCAATCGGCCACCTCACCCACCGACTCCGTGAAAAAAATTTACTCCCTGCTGGCCGCCGCCCTGTTGCTGTCCTTCAGCCTGCCATCGGCCGCCGTCACCAAAAAGCCGACCGCCAAACGCAAAGCGACCAAGGCGCAAGCGCAGATACCCAGTCCCTCCAAAACCAAAGGCCCGCTGTATGCGGGCCGCCCCGATGTGATGCAGCAGGCCGAGGCCATTGCCGAACGCCGTTCGCTGAACCTGCCGTGGGTACAAAAAACGCTGGGACAGGCGCGCTTTATGCCCGGCATTGCCAAAGCTATCTTGCCGCCGCCGGTGGGCGTGCCCAAGAACTGGGCGGCCTACCGTAGCCGCTTTGTGGAACCGGTGCGCATTCAAGCCGGCACCCGTTTCTGGCAGAACAACCTGGAGACCCTGCAGCGTGCCGAAGCGCAGACCGGCGTGCCGGCCCGCATCATCGTGGGCATTGTGGGCGTGGAGACGATTTACGGCCAGAACACCGGAACCTTCCGGGTGATCGACGCGCTGGCCACGCTGGCCTTTGACTTCCCTGCCGCCCACCCCAGGGCCGAGGCGCGCCGCGCCTTTTTTCTGGCCGAACTCGAGGAATATCTGGCCCTCACCGCCCGCACCCACACCGACCCGCTGGCCCTGCGCGGCAGCTATGCCGGTGCCATGGGCTGGCCGCAGTTCATGCCCTCCAGTTGGGTGAAATACGCGGTGGACTTTGATGGCGATGGCCGGGTGGACCTGTTTAACAGCCAGGCCGATGTGATCGGTTCGGTGGCCAATTACTTCAAGGCCTTTCAGTGGCAGCCAGGCATGGCGACGCACTACCGGGTGCACTTTGACGCCAACTCACTGGACCCGGCGTTTTTGCAAAACCCCGACATCCTGCCCGCCTGGACGGTAGCTGACCTGGCAGCCAAAGGTGTGCTGGTCGACCCGCCCGGCAACCAGCACAACGGGCCGCTCGCCCTGATTGAGTTGCAAAACGGCGAAGAGCCACCCGAGTTTGTTGCCGGCACCGCCAACTTCTACGCCATCACCCGCTACAACTGGAGCAGCTACTACGCCATGGCGGTGATCGAGTTGGGCGATGCCGTGGCCGAAGCCGTGGCGGCACCACCACAAGTGACCGCTGCTGACGACGGGGGCGTGACAAAATAAAGCATGGCCACCGAGCAAGCAGCCCCAGAAAACATTCAGGTCGTCCGCAACGGCGGCCCTTCCACGCTGGACTTGTACCGCGCAGCACTCGGCCCGGTGCGCACCGACTATTACCTGAAGGCCTTCACCCGCTTTGACGCAGCCGGTCACTCCGGCCCGAGCTGGAACACGCTGGCCGCTCTAGTTACCCTGAACTGGCTGGCGTTTCGCAAACTTTGGGGCGCGGCGCTGGCCTATGTGGGCATTGCGGTATTTGCCGCGCTGCTGCTGTTGGGCATTGGCGCGCTGGTCTTCAAGTGGCCGGCCGAGACGCAATGGGCGCTGGCGGGCATAGGCCTGCTGCTGGCCGTGCTGGTTCCCGGCATTTGGGGCAACGCCTGGCTGTATGCCGCCACCAGCAAGCGGGTCGAGGCAGCGTTGGCGGCTACCACTACGGTAGAAGAAGCCTGCACCCGGCTGGAAAAAAGTGCCCCCGGACGCCGCCGCATGGGCGTGCAAAGCGGCCTCAACGCGCTACTGATTGCAGGGATAGCCGCAGCGGGATTTGCCTGGCAAGGTAGTTCGCCGTGGCCCACGGCAGCAAACAAGCCGTCCGAGGCGCAAGGCGCAGTCTCGGGTCCGGTGCAGTCAGGGCTGGTGACCTCGGGACCCATGGCGGCGGGCTTGGTGACCCCTGCTGCCTCTGCGCCCGCAGCCTCTGCCTCGGCCGTCGCAGCATCGGCACCTGCATCCGCACCGCTTGCGGCGTTGGCGCCGGCTCCAGTTGCCTCGGCGCCTGCCCCAACGGCCTCTGCGCCCAAGCCAGCTACCCCAGCCAAAGCTGAGCCCAAAAAACCCGCCAAGGCTGCCAAAGACGGCAAGCCCAGCAAAGACGCGAAGCCTGCAAAAGCGGCCAGCGTTTCCAAGCCACCTGCAGCAAAAGCCAGCGCGTCCGTCAAGGCAATGCCGAAGGAAGAAAAGTACCTGATCAACGTCGGTCTGTTTGCCGACGAAAACAACGCCCGCAACGCGACAACCCGGCTGCAGGACGCGGGGCTCCCCGCAATGGCTCAGACCCTCAAGTCATCCAAAGGGCCACGGACGCGGGTGCGGGTCGGGCCGTTTGATACAGAAGCCGAGGCCGAACGGGCCGCCGAAACCATTCGTTCCCTGCAACTCGAAGCCCAGGTTTTCAAGCCTTAGGGCTGCTGATGCGGGTGCCGTTCAGGCGACGGTCACACTTTCAAAAACTGGCTCTAGCGCGTCGGCCCAGGCTTCGACTTCTTCTTCGGCCACCTTCAAATGCGCCAGGCATGCGGCACTGTGCTGGTCCCATTCGCGGTGCACTTGCACGCCTTCGTGCCGCGCCACCAAGGTTTCAGCCACCAGCCCCATGGCCACCAGGGTACGCACTTCCTCTGGAAAACGGGCCTCGCGCAACGCGGTGAAATCGTGGTGCAGGCGCACCGCAACCGCCACCAACGCCGGCAAGCGCCAGGTCTTGGCCACGATGGCGCCCACCACCGCATGGTCGGTTTTGTGGGCGGCGTTTTCTGTTTCGGTAAAGCTGCGGTCCTGCCGCGCCAACGCTTCGGCCAGCGTGCCGGAATAGCCCTTGACGCCCATCAGCATGATCGGGATACCGACATGGCAAAACAGGCCGCAAGTGTGGGCAATGTCCGGATCCATGTCGTAGAGCTGCCTTGCAATAAAGCCCATGGCCAGTGCACGCCGGGTCGAAGTTTCCCAAAAATGCTCAATCAGCGGGGAATTCACCGGAATGGCGTTGCGAGTCAGAAAGAAGGTGAGGATGGCGATGGTCTGGCCCACGCCCAGCATGGCCACGGCCTGGGCCACGGTAGCGGCCGGGCGGGACCGTGCATACAAGGGACTATTGGCGATGCGCAGAAGCGAGGCCGCCATGGCTACGTCGCTGCCGGCAATGCGGGTGATTTCATTGGGATCCGGGTCGGCCTTGTCCACCTCTTTGCGCAGTTCCAGCAGCAATTCGGGACATGGAGGAATAACGATGTCCTTGACCGGACCTTCGTCTCTGGCTTTGTCCAACTCCCGGTGTAGATCAGCAACGCTCATTCATGCCCCTTTTTTGCCATTATCCAACGATATTTTTTTGAAATTTCTGGTTTCAGATTGATCACTATCAAAGACCCGTGCACACCAAAACCGCAACATGGTGGCAGACGCAAGCGTTGTGGCTTACGCGTTTCGAAAGACTGCCATGCTGAATCTGGGCTCACTCTCCATTACCCGCCGGATGGCTTTGCTCACCGCCTTGTGCCTGCTGGGCATGGCGATTATGGTGACCGTGTTGCTGCGATCCGAGCGCGACATGATCATGCAGGAGCGCCAGCAAGGCGTGCAGCAGGCGGTGGACAGTGCGCACAGCCTGGTTCAGCACTATTACAACCAGGCCAGTGCCGGCAAATTGACACAAGACCAGGCGCGTCAGCAGGCTTTGTCAGCGGTCAAGACGATGCGTTACAGCGGCGCTGAGTATTTCTGGATCAACGACCTGCGTCCGACCATGGTGATGCATCCGATCAAACCCGAACTCGACGGTAAAGACCTGACCGATAACGTGGACCCGACCGGTAAGCACCTTTTTGTGGAGTTTGCCCAAACCGTTAAGGCTAGTGGCAGTGGCTATGTCTGGTACCTATGGCCCAAGCCTGGCAGTGACCAGCCGGTGCAGAAAGTGTCGTATGTAAAAGGCTTTGAGCCCTGGGGCTGGGTGATCGGCTCGGGCGTGTATGTGGATACGGTGGATGCTTATATTGTGGGTCGCTTCACCCGCGCCGGTCTGGGCGCGCTGGCTTTGGGCCTGGTCCTGGTGGTGACCAGCCTGCTGATTGCCCGCAGCGTGCTGGCCACTTTAGGTGCCGAGCCGGCCGACGCGATGGTTATCACGCAGGAAATTGCCCAGGGCAATCTGAACATGCCGATCCCGCTCAAAGCGGGTGACCAAAGCAGCCTGCTGCATGCCATTCGGGAGTTGCGCGACCACTTTGCCGAGATCGTCGGTGAGGTCCGCAAGGATGCACTCGGCGTTGCCGCCGCCAGCACCAACATCGCCCACGGCGATGCCGACCTATCGGCACGCACCGAGCACCAGGCTAGCGCGCTGGAGCAAACTGCCGCCAACATGCAGGAACTTAACTCGGCGGTGCAGCGCAATGCCGAATCCGCCCGAACCGCCAATGCATTGGCGGTCAGTGCATCGGACATCGCCGCCCGCGGTGGGGACGTAGTCAGCCAGGTGGTGGACACCATGAAGGGCATTAACCAGGCATCGAACCGCATCTCCGCCATCATCAGCGTGATTGACGGCATTGCCTTTCAGACCAACATCCTGGCGCTCAATGCCGCCGTGGAAGCGGCCCGTGCCGGCGAACAGGGTCGAGGCTTTGCCGTGGTGGCCAGTGAGGTGCGCTCGCTGGCCGGGCGCAGTGCCGAGGCCGCACGCGAAATCAAGACCTTGATCAGCGCCAGTGTTGAACGGGTGGAACAAGGCTCGGCGATGGCCGATCAGGCCGGCGCCACCATGCACGAGGTGGTGACCTCGATTCGCCGCGTGACGGACATCATGGCGGAGATCACCGAGGCCAGTAAGGAGCAGGCGCTGGGCGTTTCACAGGTGGGAGAAGCGATTGGCTCGCTGGACCAGGCCACCCAGCAAAACGCCACGCTGGTGCACGACATGGCCGACGCGGCAGCCCGCCTGCAGGAGCTGGCAGACCACCTGGTGCACAACGTCTCCCAGTTCAAACTGGGAGCATCGTGAGCAGCGCCAGCGCCTAGTTGCTGGCGACCAGAAACTCGCGGCTGATGTGCGCACCCAGATCGTTGACGCGGTCCAGGAACTGCGTCAGGTAGGCGTGCAGGCCGGTAGCCAAAATTTCATCGATGCGGCCGTATTGGAGCTCGGCGCGCAACTTGCCGGCGCGGCGCAGGGTTTCGCTGTCCGGGTTGCTGGACACCAGCGCCAGGTTGGCTACCACTTCGTTCAGGCTGGCATGCAGTGAGCGCGGCATGTCGGGCTTCAAGATCAGCAACTCGGCCACGCGCTCGGGGCGGATGACGTCGCGGTACACCTTGCGGTACACCTCAAACGCCGAAACGCTGCGCAGGATGGCGCTCCAATGGTAGAAGTCGTACTCCTGGTCGCGCTCGTTGGCGGCACCGTAAAAGTCGCTTTGCACCGCATGGAACTTGACGTCCACCAGGCGCGCCGTGTTGTCGGAGCGCTCCAGAAAAGTACCCATGCGCATGAAGTGCAGGGCCTCGTCCATCAGCATGGTGCCCACCGTCACACCACGTGACAGGTGCGAACGGAACTTGACCCATTCAAAAAACTGCGACGGATCGGCCTCGAACTCACCGCTCTTGATCATGCGTTTGACTTCAAGCCAGGTCTGGTTTTGCGTTTCCCAGACTTCGGTGGTCAGGGTTCCGCGCACGGCGCGGGCGTTTTCACGGGCGGCGCTCAGGCAGGAAATGATGGAGGACGGATTGCTCTCGTCCTTCACCATGAAGTCCATCACGTCGCGGGCGGTCACGGTCCCGTATTGCTTGGTGTAGGCGGCGGTCAATTCGCTGATGCTCAGCAGCCCCTGCCAGCCCATAAGGGCCACGGCCTCTGACTGGGGCAGCAACGAGGTCTGGTAATTCACATCCAGCATGCGCGCGGTGTTCTCGGCCCGCTCGGTGTAGCGGGACATCCAAAAAAGGTGGTCTGCGGTTCTAGACAACATAGTTCAAGCTTCCAATATCCAGGTATCTTTGGTTCCGCCGCCTTGGGAGGAATTGACGACGAGCGAGCCCTCTTTCAGGGCCACGCGGGTCAGGCCGCCGGGCACCATCTGCACCGTCTTGCCGCTGAGTACATAGGGGCGCAGGTCGATGTGGCGCGGTGCAATACCGCTTTCCACAAACGTGGGGCAGCTCGACAGGCTCAGCGTGGGCTGGGCGATGTAGCCACTGGGGTTGGCCAGCAGGGCTTTGCGGAAATCTTCAATCTCGGCGGTGGTGGAGGCCGGGCCCACCAGCATGCCGTAGCCACCGGCACCGTGCACCTCTTTCACCACCAGGTCTTTCAGGTTGGCCAGCGTGTAGGCCAGGTCGTCCTTGTTGCGGCACATGTAGGTGGGCACGTTGTTCAGGATGGGCTTTTCGCCCAGGTAGAACTCGATCATCTTGGGCACGTAGGGGTAGATCGACTTGTCGTCCGCAATGCCGGTTCCCACGGCGTTGCAGATGGTGACGTGGCCGGCGCGGTAAGCGTCGATCAGGCCGGCGCAGCCCAGCGTGGAGGTGGGACGGAACACGGTGGGGTCCAAAAAGTCGTCGTCGACGCGGCGGTAAATCACGTCCACCCGGCGCGGGCCGCGCGTGGTGCGCATGTAGACAAACTTGTCTTTCACAAACAGGTCCTGGCCTTCCACCAGTTCCACACCCATTTGCTGGGCCAGGAAGGCGTGCTCGAAGTAGGCGCTGTTGTACATGCCGGGGGTCAGCACGACCACCGTCGGTTCGGCCGTGGTTTCAGGGCTGCTGGCGCGCAGGGTTTCCAACAACAGGTCCGGGTAATGGGCGACCGGTGCCACGCGGTGCGCGCTGAACAGGTCGGGGAACAGCCGCATCATCATCTTGCGGTCTTCCAGCATGTAACTCACGCCGCTGGGCACCCGCAGGTTGTCTTCGAGCACGTAGTACTCACCGTTGCCCTTGGCATCGGGCGCGCGCACGATGTCAATGCCGCTGATGTGCGAATAAATCTGGTGCGGCACATCGACACCCACCATCTCGGGTCGGAATTGGGCGTTGCCCTCGATCTGGTCGCGCGGCACCACGCCGGCCTTCAAGATTTCCTGGTCGTGGTAGATATCGTGAATAAAGCGGTTCAGCGCGTTCACGCGCTGCACCAGGCCCTTTTCCATGCTGGCCCATTCGTGGGCCGGAATGATGCGGGGAATCAGGTCAAACGGAATCAGGCGCTCGGTGCCGGCACCGCTCTCGTCTTTTTCGCCATACACGGCAAAGGTGATGCCGACGCGGCGGAAGATCATCTCGGCTTCTTCACGGCGCTTGGCCATCATGTCGCCGGGTTGGCGTGCCAGCCACTCGTCATAAATCTTGTAATGGTCCCTGATCTGCTCGCCCTTGGAGAAAAACTCGTAGGGAAGCTGGGTATACATCTCGTCAAATTTCCGCATAGAACCTCTTGTACTCAATCTATTGCTGACTTAAGCAATCTTCGCACCAACATCCTAAACCCATGGCCCGGGTGTTTACGCACCGTTATGGCACATGATGCGCCCAGTAGTGACCCTGCTCCATCCGGGTGCAGAGCACCTGCCCTGGCGGGGCCGAACTCCATTGCATTGCACCGCAATGGGGCGAGTCATGCACCACAATGCCGCGTTCGGCATAGCGCTGCATGACGACTTCCGCCGGATGGCCGTAACGGTTACGGTACCCCGACTGCACCCAGGCCTGGCGCGGACGCACGGCATCCAGAAAAGCCTCGCTGCTCGACGTTTTGCTGCCGTGGTGCGGCACCAGCAGCAAATCCGCCTTGAGGGGCGCCCCCGCTGACACGAGGGCGTCCTCTTGTTGGCGTTCAATATCCCCCGCCAACAAGGCCACCTGCGGCTGCGTACCTGCGCTCTCGATGCGCAGCACACAAGACAGCGCATTGGGCGCGTGCGCCGTGGCGTAATCGCCGCTTGGTGGGTGCAGGATGTCAAAGCGCACGCCGTCCCACTCCCAGTGCTGGCCGGCGCTGCAGCGTTGCGCCGGGCGCAGGCTTTGCAGCGGGTTGTTGGCCTCGATCGAACTCAGCAATGTCGCCTGGGTTTGCTGGCCCAACACAGCAGCGGCACCGCCGGTGTGGTCGGTGTCGCGGTGGCTCAGCAACACGGTGTCGAGCGTGGTGTGCAGCGACTGCAGCAGCGGCAACAGCACCCGGTGGCCGGCGTCACTTTCCAGGCTGTAGCGCGGCCCGGCGTCGTACAGCAAGGCGTGGGCTGCGGTGCGCACCAGCACGGCGTTTCCCTGCCCCACATCGGCGGCCAGCAATTCAAACGTGCCGTGCGCTGGCACCGGCGCCTGCCAGCCTAGCACCGGCCACAACAGGGGCAGGCCCAACAGACGCAGCGGCCAGGGCAGGCGCATCACCAACAGCGCACCGCCCAGCACGCCCGCTGCCGCAAAGCCCCAGGGTGCCGTAGGCAGCGACAGCGTGGCCCAGGGCCAAGCCGCGAGCCACTGCAAAATCCGCATCAGCCCGGCAATGCAAAGAGCCGCCACGTCCCACAGCGGCGGCACCAGCACGCCCAGCATCGCCAGCGGGGTAATCAGCAGCGTGACCGCCGGAATGGCGACCGCGTTGGCCAGCAAACCGACCACCGACAGTTGCCCGAACAGCAGCAGCGTCAAGGGTGCCAGGGCCACGGTCACCACCCACTGCTCGCGCGCCATGCCCAGTACGCCGGAAGCGGTGCGGCGCAGCCCGCCCTCGCCTTCCTCCCGCCGGTGGCCCAAACCGCCCGCATCGCTGGCAAACAGCACGCCCACCGCCACAAAACTCAACCAGAAACCGGCCTGCAACAAGGCCCAGGGGTCGGCCAGCACCACCGCAGCGCAGGCCAGCATCCAGGTCTGGGGCCAGGGCCAGCGGGCACCTGCAGCGCGCAGCAGCGCCACGGTCGCCAGCATGAAACAGGTGCGCTGGGCCGGCAGCCCCCAGCCCGAAAACAGCGAGTACAGCAGCGCCAGCGCCACGCCGCCCCACAGCGCCGCTGTGGGTGCGGCAAGCGCCAGGCTCAGCCGACTGGAGCGGCGCCATAACCGGCCCACGAGCCAGGCTGCGCCCCAGGCAAACATGGTGATATGCAGCCCCGAAATGCTGACCAGATGCGCCACACCGGTGGCCCGGAACACATCCCAGTCGACACGGTCAATGGCAGCTTGGTCGCCCACCACCAGCCCCGCAATCAGCCCGGCAAACTGACGCTGCTCGACGTGGCTGGCAATGCGCTCGCGCACCACCTGGCGCAGCCATGAGACGGGGTGCCTCCATGTTTGGCCGAGGCGCTGCGGCACAGGGTCGGCGGCACCGGCCCGCACCGAGGCGCTGGCCTGCACGCCGCGCTCCCACATCCACAACTCAAAGTCAAAACCATGCGGATTGCGGTTGCCATGCGGTGCCTTGAGTCGCAGCAGCATGCGCCAGCGCTCGCCGGCGCGCACATCGAGCGGCTGGCGTTGCAGCGACAGCACCTCGCCGGCCATGGAATAGGCACCGCCGTACCAGCCCACGTCCACCTTCGGCGGCAGGGCGACGGGCTGGCCGTCTAGCGTGGCGGACTCAACGTCCAAGGTGAAGCGCAGCCCGATTTCGTTGCGATGGGGCAAGCCGGTGACCACGCCCGTCAGCAGCACATCGCGCCCTTCCAGAGCCGCCGGCAACGCGGTGGACTCAAATGCCAGACCGCGCAACCCGGTGCTGCCAAACCCCAGCAAGGCAGCCAGCAAGCACCAAACCAAGCGGCGCGGCCATCCGCCCAACGGCAGTCTGTGCTTCAACAGCAGCCAGCCCGCGCCCAGCAAACCGGGCAGCAGCAGCGCAACGTAGTCCGCCACTGGCCACAAAGCCCCTTGTTGCAACTGCAGCGCTACGCCCAGCACCCAGCCCAAAAGCGCGGCAAACGGACCGATTCGGGTGTCCGACGGCTCGTAGGATGAAGAAAGCGCGTCGGGCATGGCCTGCATGCTACCCCTGTCATGGAAGATGGCCCATCTCTTGCTAATATCCTTGGGAACTGCTTCGCCGTTTAAGGCGACCGCATTTATCTACCGAGATCCGTTCATGTCTATCCACGCAGCGCTCAACCACGTTACCCATTACTCCTACGACCGCCTCGTGAACCTGGGCCCGCAGGTCATTCGCCTGCGCCCGGCCCCGCATTGCCGCAGCAAGGTCATTTCGTACTCCCTCAAGGTCGAGCCCGAACTGAACTTCATGAATTGGCAGCAAGACCCGTTTGCCAATTACCAGGCGCGCCTGGTGTTCCCCGAAAAAACCAAGGAATTCAAGGTCACCGTCGATCTGGTGGTCGACATGTCGGTCTACAACCCGTTCGACTTCTTCCTGGAACCCGAGGCCGAAGAGTTCCCTTTCACCTACGAAGCCAACCTCAAACAGGAGCTGGCCCCCTACCTGATGGCTGACCCGGTCACACCGCTGGTGGCCGCCTACCTGAAAAAGCTGGACTACACCAAGCGCCGCAGCGTCATGTTCCTGGTGGATATGAACACCATGGTGCACAACGATGTGAACTACAC
>ERZ1034361.1242-NODE-1242-length-14015-cov-2.581576_pt1 | contig 14015 bp, 12 predicted proteins | sample MGYA00520617_ERZ1034361 | MGnify/ENA primary metagenome ERZ1034361 (study PRJEB33736, sample SAMEA104284507) | Azolla filiculoides | biome: Urban; feature: Water surface; material: Ditch water | place: Netherlands | collected 2015-10-28 | depth 0-0.1 m ... | reverse complement strand
CAGCCTCACGCAGGCGTCCTGCCGACGCCAACGACAAGAAACCCGCAAGCCGTCGCCGGCTGCGGGTTTCTTGTCGGGAGCGCGTGACAGGCACGCGCGCCGCCGATCAGGCGAAGTTGGCTTCGGCGAACGACCAGTTGACCAGCTTGTCGAGGAAGGTTTCGACGAACTTCGGACGCATGTTGCGGTAGTCGATGTAGTAGGCGTGTTCCCAGACGTCGACGGTCAGCAGGGCCTTGTCGGCGGTGGTCAGCGGGGTGCCGGCGGCGCCCATGTTGACGATGTCGACCGAGCCGTCGGCCTTCTTGACCAGCCAGGTCCAGCCGGAACCGAAGTTGCCGACAGCCGACTTGACGAAGGCTTCCTTGAAGGCGGCGTAGCTGCCGAACTTGGCGTTGATGGCCTCGGCCAGCGCGCCGCCGGGCTCGCCGCCACCGTTGGGCTGCATGCAGTTCCAGAAGAAGGTGTGGTTCCAGATCTGGGCCGCGTTGTTGTAGATGCCGCCGCTGGAGGCCTTGACGATGGACTCGAGGTCCATGTTCTCGAAGTCGGTGCCCTTTTGCAGGTTGTTCAGGTTGACCACGTAGGCATTGTGGTGCTTGCCGTGGTGGTATTCCAGGGTTTCCTGGCTGTAATGGGGGGCCAGGGCATCGATTGCGTAAGGCAGTGCGGGCAGGGTGTGTTCCATGGAGGCGTCCTAGGTTGGGGGTTGCAAGAAATGATGATTGTAGGAAACAAACATGGCCTTGGACCGCTTGCGGTCAATCGGAATCTCGATCGAGCCAGGCGCCCAGTCCAAGACCCCAGGCCGGCCGCATGCCTTATTCTGTCGCCACAGCGCCCTGCCACGCCCTCCCATCTCAAGGACCTGATTTTTGCTCATGACTGCCTCGACTCCCGCTTCACCGCCTCAGCTGTACCCTGCCCCGCCACGGCCCCTGGCGCCCAGGCCCGGCCAGCCCGAGGAGTGCCCGGTCGATGCGTGACTATTCGCTCGGCCGCGTGGCCCTGATCCTCGGTCTGCTGCAGGCGGTCGGCCCGTTCGCGATCGACATGTACCTGCCCGGCATGCCGTCGATGGGCCATGAACTGCAGGCGTCGGCTGCCAGTGTGCAGCTGACGCTGATGGCCTTCTTTGTCGCGCTCGGCTTCGGTCAGCTGTTCTATGGCCCGCTGTCCGACATGCTGGGCCGCAAGCGCCCGCTGATCGCCGGCCTGGCCCTGTTCGGCCTGACCAGCATCGGCTGCGCGCTGGCGCAAGACATCGAGACCCTGATCCTGCTGCGCTTCATCCAGGGCCTGGGCGCCTGCGCAGCCTCGGTGATTCCGCGCGCCGAGGTGCGCGACCTCTACACCGGGCACGAGGCCACCCGCATGATGGGGTTGCTGATGCTGGTGTTCAGCGTCTCGCCGATCCTGGCGCCGCTGGCCGGCAGCCTGCTGATCGACCTGGCCGGCTGGCGCAGCGTGTTCTGGGCCATCACCGGCGTAGCCGTTCTGGGCGGGCTGCTGTCGACCCTGGGACTCAAGGAGACCCGGCCGCGCGAGCAGCGCCAGCAGAGCTCCTGGTCGGGCGCGTTCTCGGGCTATGCCCTGTTGCTGCGCGACCGCCATTTCCTGGCCATGGTGCTGATCGGCGGCCTGGGCATGGCCGGCTTCATGGTCTATCTGGCCAACGCCTCCTTCGTGCTGATCAACCATTACGGGCTGTCGGCGCGCCAGTTCAGCCTGGCCTTCGCGCTCAACGCCGCCTCCTTCATCGGTGCCGCCCAGTTCGGCCCCTGGCTGTCGCGACGCTTCGGCATGGCGCGGCTGATGCGCGCCAGCCTCAGCGGCTTTGCCCTCAGCATGCTGGGCGCCGCGCTGGCCTGCTGGGGCGGCCTGCCGCCGCTGACCACCCTGATCGGCCTGCTGTTCATCGGTTACGGCTGCCTGGGGCTGACGCTGCCGGGCGTGTCGGTGCTGGCGATGGACCGGCATGGCGCGATCGCCGGCACGGCGGCGGCGCTGATGGGCAGCCTGCACTTCGCGGTCGGCGCGCTCGCGATGCTGCTGGTCGGCTGGCTCGGCAGCGGCGAGCCGCGCGCGATGGTGCTGGGCATCGCCGGCTGCGCGCTGGCGAGCTGGGCGCTCGGCCTCTCGGTGCTCACGGGCAAGCGCCAGCCGGCGCTGACCGATGTCTGAGCCCGGTCAGCTGGCGAGGCGGCTCCAGGACGATCCGGCCCCGCTCGCCTCGCGCTCGATTGTCTGGCTGATCGGCTGCATTGCCTTCATCAACGTCTACGCGATGCAGTCGGTGCTGCCACTGCTGATGGCCGACTTCGACGCCAGCCCGGTGCAGGCTGGCCTGACGGTCGGCGCCACGATCCTGGCGGTGGCGCTGCTGTCGCCCTTCATGGGCCTGCTGTCGGACGCCTGGGGCCGCAAGGGCCTGATCTGCGCCTCGCTGTTCGCGCTGGTGCTGCCGACGGCGCTGATTCCGCTGGCCGGCAGCCTGAACCAGGTCATCGGGCTGCGCTTCCTGCAGGGGCTGGCCGTGCCGGGCATCGTGGTGGTGCTGATGGCCTATCTGGCCGAGGAATTCCAGGCCACGGGCGGGGTGGCGCGCATGATCAGCACCTATGTCGCCGGCAGCGTCATGGGCGGTTTTTCCGGGCGCTTCATTGCCGGCCATGCCGCGCACTGGTGGGGCTGGCAAGGCGCTTTCCTGACGCTGGCGCTGCTGACCCTGAGCGGGGGCTTGCTGGTGCTGTGGCGACTGCCGCGCTCGCGCCATTTCGTGCCAAGCCGCGACTGGCGCAGCGCGCGGGCGAGCTTGCGCAGCCATCTCGGCAATCCACGCCTGCTGGCGGCCTGCGCGGTGGGCTTTTGCGTGCTGTTCTCGCTGGTGGGCACCTTCACCTATGTCAACCTCCATCTGGCGGACGCACCGTTCAGGCTCTCGGCCGCCGGCCTGGCCAATGTGTTCACGGTCTATCTGCTCGGCGTGCTGGTGACGCCGGTCGCGGGCCGGCTGATCCAGCGCTGGGGCTTCCTGCGCACCCTGCTCGGCGCGCTGCTGGTCTCGAGTGGCGGGCTGCTGCTGACGCTGCTGCCGGCGCTGTTGCCTGTGATCCTCGGACTGGCGATCTGCTCCTCGGCCATCTTCGTCTGCCAGGCCAGCACCATCAGCTTCATTGCCGGCCAGGTGAACCAGGGACGATCGCTGGCGACCGGGCTCTACAACATGAGCTACTACTCGGGCGGCGCATTCGCGGCCTGGGTCGCGGGCCTGGGCTACGAAGGCCAGGGCTGGGGCGGCGTGGTGGCGATCATGATCCTGGCCCAGCTGCTGGCGGGATCGGTGGCGGCAGCGTGCTGGCAGCGCACCCCGGGCCGCAACGCATAGACTCGCGTCATGAAACCTTCTGACCTGCCGGCGCGCGCTGCGGCTGGCGCGCCGCGCGCCCTCGGCGGCCTGCTGCCCTTCCTGCGGCCCTATCGCGGCCGGATGGCGCTGGCGGCGCTGTTTCTGGTGCTGGCAGCGGCGGCGACGCTGCTGTTTACGGTCGCGCTGCGCGGCCTGATCGACGCCGTCCTGTCCTCGACCGGAAGCGAGCGCAACCAGCAGCTCAGCGAACGCTTCGGCCTGCTGTTCCTGGTCGCGGTCGGGCTCGGGCTGTTCTCGGCCGCGCGCTTCTACCTGGTCAGCTGGCTGGGCGAGCGCGTCACGGCCGACCTGCGCCAGGCGGTCTACGCCCATGTGCTGGAGCAAAGCCCCGAGTTCTTCGAGACCACCCCGACCGGCGAGGTGCTGTCGCGCCTGACAACCGACACCACCCTGGTCCAGACCGTGATCGGCTCCTCGCTGTCGATGGGGTTGCGCAATGCCGTCATGGGCCTCGGGGCGCTCGTGATGCTGGTCTGGACCAATCCCTATGTGATGGTCCAGGTCGGCTTGCTGATCCTGCTGGTGGTGCTGCCCGCGATGGGCTTTGGCCGGCGCGTGCGCAAGCTCTCGCGCGCCAGCCAGGACCGGATCGCCGACACCAGCGCACTGGCAGCCGAGCGGCTCGACGCCATCGCCGTGGTGCAGAGCTTCACCGCACAGGCGCGCGAGGCGGCCCGGTTTCAGGACGCGACCGAACGGGCCTTCCAGACCGCCGTGCAACGCTCGCGCTCGCGCGCGCTGCTGGTGGCGTTCGTGATCATCGCCAGCTCGGCGCTGCTGCTGTGGGCGCTCTACCAGGGCGCTCATGCGGTGATGGCGGGTCGCATCAGCGCCGGCCAGCTGGGCCAGACGGTGTTCTACACGCTGATACTGGCCGGTGCGGTGGCCGTGCTGGGCGAGGTCTATGGCGACCTGCTGCGCGCGGCGGGCGCCACCGAGCGCTTGATGGAGTTGCTGTCGGCCCGCTCGCCGATCAGCTCGCCGTCCGACCCGCTGCCCGCGCAGTCGCCCACTGGCGGCAGCCGGATCGCGCTGCGGGCGGTGACTTTCCACTACCCGTCGCGCCCCGGCACGGCGGCGCTGCAGGATGTCACGCTGGAAGTCGAGGCCGGCGAGACCGTCGCCCTGGTCGGCGCCAGCGGGGCGGGCAAGAGCACGCTGTTCCAGTTGCTGCTGCGCTGCTACGACCCCGACCAAGGCCAGATCCTGCTCGACGGCCAGCCGATCCAGCGGCTGGCGCTCGACGAGCTGCGCCAGCGCATCGGCATCGTGCCGCAGGATGCGGTGCTGTTCTCGGGCACGGCGCTCGACAATATCCGCTACGGCCGACCCGAGGCGAGCGACACCGAGGTCAAGCAAGCCGCGCGGGCAGCGTTCGCGCACGACTTCATCGAGGCCCTTCCGGACGGCTACGACAGCTTCCTCGGCGAGCGTGGCGTTCGGCTGTCGGGCGGACAGCGCCAGCGCCTCGCGATCGCGCGCGCGCTGCTGAAGAACCCGCCCCTGCTGCTGCTCGACGAAGCGACCAGCGCGCTCGACGCCGAAAGCGAGCACATGGTCCAGGCCGCGCTGAGCGCTGCCATGCGTGACCGCACGACGCTGGTGATCGCGCACCGGCTCGCGACCGTGCAGCAGGCCGACCGCATCATCGTGCTCGATCAGGGACGCATCGTCGAGCAGGGCCGGCACGAGTCCCTGATGGCGGCCGGCGGGGTCTATGCCCGAATGGCGACCTTGCAGCTCATGCCGTGATTCCGTGCACGACCGATTCAGCTTTTCAGCCTTTTTTCAGATGAAACCTCAATTGTCCAGCCCCACGCCAGCCACGCGGGCCGATGCCAAGCCGATCCTGAGGCAGGCCGACAGCCGCGCGACCATCGGGCCGCAAGCATGACGATGTCGTCCCGACTGCTGCAGGCCTGGCAGCGCCGCGGGCCGCTGGCCGCCCTGCTCTGGCCGCTGTCGCAGCTCTACGCCGCGCTGATGGGGCTGCGCCGGCTCGCCTACCGGACCGGACTCCAGCGCAGCGAACGGCTGCCGGTGCCGGTGCTGGTGGTCGGCAACGTGGTGGTCGGTGGCGCCGGCAAGACGCCGACCGTGATCGCGCTGCTGCGCCACCTGCGCGAACGCGGCTGGAAGCCGGGCGTGATCTCGCGCGGCTACGGCCGCGAGGGCGATGACTGCCGCGTGATCGGCCCCGACAGCAGCAGCCGCGAGGCCGGCGACGAGCCGCTGCTGATCGCGCGCGCCAGCGGCGTAGCGCTGGCCGTCGGGCGTCGCCGCGCCGAGGCCGGCCGGTTGCTGCTGGCGCGCCACCCCGAGCTCGACATCCTGGTCTGCGACGACGGCATGCAGCACTGGGCGCTGGCACGCGACCTGACCGTGGTCGTGTTCGACGAGCGCGGCTGCGGCAACGGCTGGCTGCTGCCGGCCGGCCTGCTGCGCGAGCCCTGGCCGGCGCGCGCCTGGGGCAATCGCGAAGGGAACGAGCTGCTGGTGCTGCGCACGGCCCGGCCCGGCATGGCACTGTCGCCGCTGCCAGCGGCACAGGCCGGCGGCTCGGTCCATCTGGCGCGGCGCGAACTCGCGGCCGAGGCCATCGATCCGCATGGCGCGCGGCGCCCGCTGTCCGACTTCGCGCTGCCGGGCGGCGGCCCGGTCGGTGCGCTGGCCGGCATCGCCCAGCCGCAGCGCTTCTTCGAGATGCTGCGCGCGCGCGGGCTGGACCTGGCGCAGACGCTGGAGCTGCCCGACCATGCCGACGGCGCCGCACTGCTGGCGGCGCTGCAGGCGTCAGCAGCGACGACGCCATCGACAGCGCCGTCTGCAACCCAAGCGGAACCCTCCCCCGGCCTGCGCTGGCTCTGCACCGAGAAGGACGCAGTCAAGCTGTTCCCGCTGCTGGCCGGCCAGCCCGGGCTCGAGGTCTGGGCGGTACCACTCGAGCAGGAGCCGGCGCCCGAGTTCTGGCATCAGCTCGATCTGGCGCTGAACCGGGTGCGGGAGCGACTATCATTCGCCCATGGACGCCAAACTGCTTGAATTGCTGGTCTGCCCCGTCACCAAGGGCCCCTTGATCTACCTGCGCGAATCGCAGGAACTCGCCTCGCGCAGCGCGCGCCTGGCCTATCCGGTGCGCGACGGGATCCCGATCCTGCTCGAGAACGAAGCGCGCGAGATCGGCGAGGAAGAAGCCGAGCGTCTGGCCCGCAGCGTCAGCCCGCAGCCATGAGCGCCGGTGCCGAGCGCGGCGCACAGTTCCATGTGCTGATCCCGGCCCGGCTGGCCTCGAGCCGGCTGCGCAACAAGCCGCTGGCCGACATCTGCGGCCAGCCGATGATCGTGCGCGTGGCCGAGCGCGTGCGCCTGAGCCGAGCCAGCTCCTGCGTGGTCGCGACCGACGACTTGCAGATCCTCGCGGCCTGCCGCGAGGCCGGTGTCGACGCCCTGCTGACGCGCGCCGACCACCCGAGCGGCAGCGACCGGCTGGCCGAGGCCTGCACCCTGCTCGACCTGCCCGATGACGCGATCGTGGTCAACGTCCAGGGCGACGAGCCGCTGATGGACCCGGCGCTGATCGAGGCGGTCGCCGCCGAACTGCAGCGCCGTCCCGACTGCGTCATGAGCACGGCCGCGCATGCGATCGAACATGCGGCCGAATTCGCCAATCCCAATGTGGTCAAGGTGGTACTGGACCGCCGCTGCACGGCGCAGTACTTCAGCCGGGCGCCGATCCCCTGGTGGCGCGACGGCATGGCCGAGGCCTGGAGCGAAGGCATCGTGGAACTGCCACAGAACCCGCTGCCGCTGCGCCATGTCGGCATCTACGGCTACCGGGTCGGCTTTCTCAAGCAGTTCCCCGGCCTGGAGCCGGCCCCGACCGAGCAATGCGAGTCGCTCGAACAGCTGCGCGTGCTCTGGCATGGCGAGCGCATCGCGGTCCATGTCTGCGACCAGGCTCCGGGCCCGGGCGTGGACACGCAGGCCGACCTCGAGCGCGTGCGCGAGATCTTCGCCGCACTCGGCTGAAGCCTGGCGCGGACCGTACTAGGGATCTTCCCGCAGTAAGCTGGACGACAAGTCCCGCATGCTATCCTTGGTTGTTTGCCCAGTAGGGGTAGGCGGCGAGGAACCGCGAGACAACCGTTTGACATATTAAAGACAAGGAAACCCATGCGATTGATCCTGTTGGGCGCCCCCGGCGCAGGCAAAGGCACCCAGGCCAACTTCATCTGTCAGAAGTACGGCATTCCCCAGATCTCGACCGGCGACATGCTGCGCGCCGCGGTCAAGGCCGGTACCCCGCTCGGCCTGGAAGCCAAGAAGGTCATGGACGCCGGCGGCCTGGTCAGCGACGAGCTGATCATCAATCTGGTCAAGGACCGCATCGCCCAGCCCGACTGCGCCCAGGGTTTCCTGTTTGACGGCTTCCCGCGCACGATTCCGCAGGCCGACGCGATGAAGGCCGCCGGTGTCAAGCTCGACTATGTGCTCGAGATCGACGTGCCGTTCGATGCCATCATCGAGCGCATGAGCGGTCGCCGCTCGCACCCGGCTTCGGGCCGCACCTACCATGTCAAGTTCAACCCGCCCCAGGTCGAAGGCATCGATGACGTGACCGGCGAGCCGCTGGTGCAGCGCGCCGACGACCAGGAAGAGACCGTCAAGAAGCGCCTCGAAGTCTACAGCGCCCAGACCCGCCCGCTGGTCGACTACTACGGCGACTGGGCCCAGGCCGAGCCGGCCGCGGCACCGAAGTACCGCGCCATCAGCGGCACCGGCAGCGTCGAGGACATCACCGCGCGCGCCTTCGAGGCCCTGGCGAGCTGATCCACGGCACAGGCTCCTGTGGCCTGTGGCGGACGAAAAAACCCCTGAGCGCCGAGCTGCAGGGGTTTTTTGTTTGCGAACGGATCTTGTCAGCCGCGCCTGGCCAGCAAGGCGCGCGCCACGCGCGAACCGGTCGGGCGGCCCAGCGCCGCGCTGATGAAGGCACCGGCGTCGACCAGCGCCTCGAGGTCGATGCCGGTCTCGATTCCCATGCCGTGCAGCAGGTAGACCAGGTCCTCGGTCGCGACGTTGCCGGTCGCGCCCTTGGCATAGGGACAGCCACCGAGCCCGGCGACCGATGACTGGAAGTTCCAGACCCCCATCTGCAACGCGGCCAGGGTGTTGCTGAGCGCCTGGCCATAGGTGTCGTGGAAATGGCCGCTGATCTGGTCGAGTGGGTAGACCTTGAGCGTGGCCTCGATCACGCGCTGCACCTTCAGCGGGGTGCCGACGCCGATGGTGTCGGCGATGTCGACCCGCTGCACGCCGATGGCCTTCATGAGCCCGGCCAGCCTTTCGACCCGCTCGGGCGCGATCTCGCCCTCGTAGGGGCAGCCCAAGGTGCAGCTCATGGCGCCGCGCACCTGGATGCCGGCCGCCAGCGCAGCCTGCACCACGGGCGCGAAGCGCTCGATGCTCTCGGCGATGCTGCAGTTGATGTTCCTCTGGCTGAAGGCCTCGCTGGCGGCGCCGAAGACCACGATCTCGTCGGGCCGGTCGGCCAGCGCCGCCTCGAGCCCCTTGAGGTTGGGCGTCAGCACCGAATAGCGCACGCCGGCGCGCCGCTCGATGCCGCTCATGACCTGGTGGTTGTCGGCCATCTGCGGCACCCATTTCGGGCTGACATAGCTGGTGACCTCGATCTCGCGCAGGCCGCTGTCCTGCAGGCGCTGCACGAGTTCGATCTTGACCGCGGCCGGCAGCGGCTGTTTCTCGTTCTGCAAGCCGTCGCGCGGACCGACCTCGACCAGCCGGACGCTCAAGGGATAGTGGATGCTCATGCGGACTCCTGTGCGGTTTCAGACCGGCTCAAGCTCGAGCTTGAGCAGTTCGGCGCCCTCGCCGACCTGGTCGCCGACCGCGTACAGCAGCTCGGCCACCACGCCGGCGGCCGGGGCGGCGATCGTGTGCTCCATCTTCATGGCCTCCATCACGGCAAGCGGCTGGCCCTGGGCGACGCGCTCGCCGGCCGCGACCAGGAAGGCGACCACCTTGCCCGGCATCGGCGCGGTCAGGCGCCCGGCCTCGGCGCCGCTGTCGCCGGCGTGCGCCAGCAGGTCGATCTCGACCAGCTGCGCCGCCCCCTGCGGCGTGAAGAGCTCGACCCGTTCACCGTCGAGGTAGACGCTGGCCAGGCTGCGCTGGTCGCCGAAACGGATGTCGAGCGCCCAGTCGCCGCCCTGGCGTGGCGCGAACTGCAGCGGCCCCGAGACCGCTGCCGCGCCCTCGCCCACGCTCAGCTGCAGCACGGCATCGCGCTGATAGGACAGCGTGGCGGCCACGCGCTCGCCGAGGTAGTCGAAGGCAAAGCGGCGCGCGAAGACGCCATGGCTGCGCCAGCCGTCGGTCCTGCTGAACGGGTCATTGCCCTCGGCTTCGCGCTCGGCCAGCAAGGTCTGCGCCACGGCAGCGGCGACCGCCAGCGGCAGGCCGACCTCATCCTGGCCGAACAGCCAGGCGCGCTCGCGCTCGATCAATGCGGTGTCGAGGTTGGCCCCGGCAAACGATTCGCTGCGCAAGACGCGGCGCAGGAACTGGACGTTGGTCGACAGGCCGACGATATGGGTCTGCGCCAACGCCTGATCGAGCCGGGCCAGCGCCTGCTCGCGCGTGTCGCCATGCACGATCAGCTTGGCCACCATCGAGTCGTAGAAGGGGCTGATCGCGTCGCCCTCGCGCACGCCGTCGTCAAAGCGCACCGGCGCGATCCGGAAGCTTTCATGCGCGGGCTTGCGATAGTGGTCGAGCCGGCCGGTGGCAGGCAGGAACTGGCGCTCGGGGTTTTCGGCGCAGATGCGGGCCTCGATCGCATGACCCTTGATCTGCAGCTGGTCCTGGCGCAGCGGCAGCGGCTCGCCGGCGGCCACGCGCAGCTGCCACTCCACCAGATCGAGCCCGGTGATGGCCTCGGTCACCGGGTGCTCGACCTGCAGCCGGGTGTTCATCTCCATGAAGAAGAAGTTCATGTCGCCGCCTGCGCGCTGCTCGACGATGAACTCGACCGTGCCGGCACCGACATAGCGCACCGCGCGCGCCGCCGCGACCGCCGCCAGGCCCATCTGCGCGCGCAACTCGGGGCTCAGGCCAGGAGCGGGGGCTTCCTCGAGCACCTTCTGGTGCCGGCGCTGCACCGAGCAGTCGCGCTCGAACAGGTAGACGATGTTGCCCTGCGTATCGCCAAAGACCTGGATCTCGATATGGCGCGGGCGCTGGACATATTTCTCGATCAGCACCGCGTCGTCGCCGAAGCTGTTGCGCGCCTCGCGCTGGCAGGACGCCAGCGCGGCGGCGAAGTCCTCGCTGCGCTCCACCGCGCGCATGCCCTTGCCGCCGCCGCCCGCGCTGGCCTTGATCAGCACCGGATAGCCGATGCGGTCGGCCTCGGCCTGCAGCAGCGCGGGGTCCTGGTTGGCGCCGTGGTAGCCGGGCACCAGCGGCACGCCGGCGCGCTCCATCAGCTGCTTGGACTCGGCCTTCAGGCCCATGTCCTTGATCGCTGAAGGCGGCGGCCCGATGAAGACCAGCCCGGCATCGGCGCAGGCCTGGGCGAATTCCTCGTTCTCGCTCAGGAAGCCGTAGCCGGGGTGGATCGCCTGCGCGCCGCTGGCCTTGGCGGCTGCCAGGATGGCCTGCCAGCGCAGATAGCTGTCCTTGGGCGAGCTGGCGCCGATGTGCACCGCCTCGTCGCAGGCCGCGACATGCTTGGCGCCGGCGTCGGCGTCCGAATAGACCGCGACGGTCTGGATGCCGAGGCGGCGCGCGGTGGCGGCGACGCGGCAGGCGATTTCGCCACGGTTGGCAATCAGGATTTTCTTGAACATGGCTTGTTTCCTCAGGCCAGCCAGGCCGGCTGGCGTTTTTGCAGGAAGGACTGCACGCCCTCCCTGCCCTCGGTGCTGGCGCGGATGTCGGCAATCGCCTCGACCGTCTGGGCAATCAGCGCGGCGTCGATCTCGCGCTGCGCGACGTCCTGCAGCAGGCGCTTGCAGGCGCGCACGGCGGCCGGGCTTGCAGTCAGCAGCGCCTTGACGACCGCATCGACCCGGCTGTCGAGCTGCTCGGCTGGCACGACCTCGTGCACGAAGCCGATGCGCAGCGCCTCGGCGGCGTCGAAGCGCTCGGCGCTCAGGCAGTAGCGCTGCGCGGCGCGCGGCCCCATGGCGCGCAGCACATAGGGGCTGATGGTGGCCGGCACCAGGCCGAGCCGGGTCTCGCTCAGGCAGTAATGCGCGCTGTCAGCGCTGAGCGCGATGTCGCAGCAGGCCACCAGCCCCATGCCGCCGGCATAGACATCGCCCTGCACGCGCGCCACGACCGGTTTCGGGCAGTGGTGGATCACGCGCAGCATCTCGGCCAGGCACGCCGCGTCAGCCAGGTTCTGCTCGCGGTCGTAGTCGGCCATGCGGCGCATCCAGTTGAGGTCGGCGCCGGCGCAGAAGGCCGGTCCCTCGGCCGCCAGCACGATGGCGCGCACATCCTCGCGCGCCCCGAGCTCGATGAAGGCCTGGGTCAGTTCGGCGATCACCGCGTCGTTGAAGGCGTTGCGCAGCTCGGGCCGGGTCAGCGTGACGGTGGCGCGTTGCGCCTCGATGTTGATGCTCAGATTGCTCATCACGGCCTCACATGCGGAAGATGCCGAACTTGGTCTCGGGGATCGGCGCGTTCAGGCTGGCCGACAGGCCCAGCGCCAGCACGCGACGGGTGTCGGCCGGGTCGATCACGCCGTCGTCCCACAGCCTGGCTGACGCATAGTAGGGATGGCCCTGCTGCTCGTACTGCTGGCGAATCGGCGCCTTGAAGGCTTCCTCCTCCTCGGCGCTCCACGACCCGCCCCTGGCCTCGATGCCGTCACGCCGCACGGTCGCCAGCACGCTGGCGGCCTGCTCGCCACCCATCACGCTGATGCGGGCGTTGGGCCACATCCAGAGGAAGCGCGGCGAGTAGGCGCGGCCGCACATGCCGTAGTTGCCGGCACCAAAAGATCCACCGATGATGATGGTGAACTTGGGCACCTGCGCGGTCGCCACCGCCGTGACCATCTTGGCGCCGTTGCGCGCGATGCCCTCGTTCTCGTACTTGCGCCCGACCATGAAACCGGTGATGTTCTGCAGGAACACCAACGGGATCTTGCGCTGGCAGCAGAGTTCGATGAAATGCGCCCCCTTCAGCGCCGATTCCGAAAACAGGATGCCGTTGTTGGCGATGATGCCGACCGCCATGCCCTCGACATGCGCGAAGCCGCAGACCAGCGTGGTGCCGAAGCGCGGCTTGAACTCGTGCAGCTCGGAGCCATCGACCAGGCGCGCGATGATCTCGCGCACGTCGAAGGGCTTGCGCGTGTCGGTCGGGATCACGCCGTAGAGCTCCTCGGCGGCAAACAGCGGCGCGCGCGGCTCGCGCAGCGGAATTTCCGGCTGCTTGGCGCGGTTCAGGTGGCCCACCGCCTCGCGCGCCAGCTTGAGCGCGTGCAGGTCGTTCTGCGCCAGATGGTCGGCCACGCCGCTGAGTCGGGTGTGGACATCGCCGCCACCGAGGTCCTCGGCGCTGACTTCCTCGCCGGTGGCGGCCTTGACCAGCGGCGGGCCGCCCAGGAAGATGGTGCCCTGGTTCTTGACGATGATGGTCTCGTCGCTCATGGCCGGCACGTAGGCGCCACCGGCCGTGCAGGAGCCCATGACCACAGCGATCTGCGCGATGCCCTGCGCGCTCATATTGGCCTGGTTGTAGAAGATGCGGCCGAAATGGTCGCGGTCCGGGAACACCTCGTCCTGGTTCGGCAGGTTGGCGCCGCCCGAGTCGACCAGGTAGATGCAGGGCAGCCGGTTCTGCTCGGCGATCTCCTGCGCGCGCAGGTGCTTCTTGACCGTGGCGGGATAGTAGGTGCCGCCCTTGACGGTGGCGTCGTTGCAGACCACCATGCAGTCGATGCCGGCGACGCGGCCTATGCCGGCGATCAGGCCGGCGCCGGGCGCGTCGTTGCCGTACATGTTCAGCGCGGCCAGCGGCGCGAGCTCGAGGAAGGGCGTGCCGGGGTCGAGCAGCATCTGCACGCGCTCGCGCGGCAGCAGCTTGCCGCGCGCGAGATGCTTGGCGCGCGCGGCGTCACCGCCGCCCTGCGCTATGCTCTCGATCTGCAAGCGCAGGTCGTCGACCAGCGCGCGCATCGCGGCGGCATTGGCCTGGAAGTCCGCTGAGCGGGCATTGAGTTGGGTTTCGAGAATGGGCATGGCTGTCTTCCGCAAGAAGGGTTCAGAGCAAGCTGCATTTTCAGGCTGACGGAGAGCCTGTCGGTGGTCAATGAGGTTGCAAATTGCGCCACACGGCAAAATTTTTGGCACACTAGCGGCATGGTCACATCTTCGCCCGTCGCTGCCACACCCATGGACTTTGTGCGCGCTATCGTCGCGGCCTACCAACGCTACGGCCAGGACCCGGCTGCGGCCCTGCGCCTGGCACAGATTGCGCCAGAGCAGGTAAAAGACCCGGACGCCCGCATCACCGCCTGGCAGATGGAGCAGATATCAGATGCCGCCAT
>ERZ1034361.1238-NODE-1238-length-14064-cov-4.519268_pt1 | contig 14064 bp, 11 predicted proteins | sample MGYA00520617_ERZ1034361 | MGnify/ENA primary metagenome ERZ1034361 (study PRJEB33736, sample SAMEA104284507) | Azolla filiculoides | biome: Urban; feature: Water surface; material: Ditch water | place: Netherlands | collected 2015-10-28 | depth 0-0.1 m ... | reverse complement strand
GGTATCCGCGAATCCACCAAGATGAGATCTGGCCATTGCCCAGCAAATAGTCGGTGCAAGGGCGTAGGCACTTGCAAGACAACCGTCACCCCCATACTAATTAAAAATGGAATAAAGCGGCTAAACTGAATCACATCCCCAAAACCCTGCTCACCAAAGACCAGGATTTTTTTATGATTCAACTCTTCGAATTCACCACCCCAACGCTTGCCTAAATCATAAAAACGACCTAGCTTGGGAGAAAGGGTCGTGTGCCACCGGGATTCATATAAAATCCAGCCCGCGGCAAAATTCCCTTGATGCAGACGAATACCTGCCAGATGAAAATTAGCATCAGGAAAATTGGGGATTAATCGAAGTGCATTAAGGAGATCAGCCTCCGCCTGATCGAGATTACCCATCAGCACATGTAATGCAGCCCGGTTAGTTAGGGACGGCACAAAATCAGGTTGGTTAATTAATGCCGATGTTAAATATGTTCAAATTGATACTAGTGTAAAAGCAAGGCTTACCGCTGGCTCTAACACATGGACGAAAATTGACTCCCTAGACATCAATCCATGGGTATTTGGTATCGGTATTGGTAAAAAGTTCTAATTTGATTTAATTCTCCAATGGTGTAGTTCCACATTTGCCTCTGCCTAAAAACAGAGGCATTTTTTTGCTTAAGTTTTACCAATCACAAACAATAAAAAAAGCCGAGTAATACTCGGCTTTTTAACTTCCAATCTCCCACTAAATAATCTTAGAAAATCTGGCGCGATTTTTATCTGTTTGCAAATAACGATCAAACAACATCGCAACAGCACGTACAAAAAACCAACCTCGGCTAGTCACTTGGATACCGCTATTGTCCAGAATCACCATGCCTTCAGCCTCCAACGGCTCAAGCAGCTCAATCTCATCTGCAAAATATTCTTTAAAGTCGATCATATAAGCTAATTCAATTGACTCGTATTGCAAATGCCCCTGACACATCAGAGCCATAATCACAGCACGACGAATAAGATCGTCTCGACTCAAGGCCAATCCACGAACAATCGGCATTCTGCCTTGATTGATATCATCATAATATTCCTCTAATGTTTTAGCATTTTGGCTATAAGTACTTCCCACACGACCAATTGCAGAAACCCCTAAAGCGATTAAATCGCAATCAGGCTGCGTGCTATACCCTTGAAAATTTCGATGCAAACGCCCTTGGCGTTTAGCAACGGCTAATGGGTCGGTTGGCAAAGCAAAATGATCCATGCCGATATAAACATATCCAGCACTCACAAATTTTGCAATGGCACTAGAAAGCATATCTATTTTCTCTGCTGCTGCAGGCAAATCATCACTATGAATACGACGCTGCGGCTTAAAGCGCTCGGGCAAATGCGCATATGCATAAAGCGCAATACGATCAGGTTTTAATTCTGTGATTTGCTGCAAGGTGCGTGCGAATGATGTTGGTGTTTGCTTAGGCAAGCCATAAATTAAATCCACGTTTACTGAATCAAACTCAAGCCTTCTTGCAGCATCAACCAAATCAAAAACTTGCTCGGCAGGCTGCACACGATGCACGGCTTTTTGAACGTCCTCATCAAAATCTTGCACCCCAAAACTAAGTCGATTGAAACCAATAGCCGCGAGATGCGCTAAACGCTTCTCATCAACCGTGCGGGGATCAACTTCAATAGAATACTCACCACCTGGCGCAAAAACAAAATTGCGCTTCAGCATAGTCATTAATTCAGCCAACTCTTCATCATTAAAAAATGTAGGTGAGCCGCCGCCAAAATGAAGCTGACTGATCGTTTGTCCCGCACCCAAATGTGCGATATGCAAATCCACTTCTCGACGTAAATACTCTAAATATTCACGCGCACGCTCATGACGCTTAGTCACTATTTTGTTACAAGCGCAGTAAAAACAAAGTGAATCACAGAATGGAATATGGACGTAAATGGAAAGTGGCAAAGCCATCCCGCCAATACGCCTCTGCTCTAAAGCCTGCTGATAATCTTGAACTGTAAATGCATCGACAAAACGATCAGCGGTTGGATATGAAGTATAACGTGGGCCAGGCACATCAAATTTTTGTAACAATGCAGGCGTCAATTCGGCCACATCACTCATTGTTGTATTTAAACTTGCTGCTGTCATCTAGCCACCCTCGATTGCAATCCACCATTTATCTAGGTCGATACTTTGCATGCTTTCTTTGAATTTGGCTTTGATTTAAGTCAAAGACCTGTTCATGACCACAATGCCTATAGCATCTGAATTCTTCATTTATTTTAAAAATGTCATATTTATCCCCTACCCGTCTAAGGCCTAAAGCGGTATGCTTAGAGGGTAACTTTCAAACCTAAGAATCAATGACACCAGATACATTTAAAGTTGCTTGTTCAAATTGTAATTTACGTGAACTATGCATGCCGGTTGGATTTGACAATCAAGATATGAAGAAGCTTGATGAAGTCGTTGCAAAACGTCATCAAGTTAAACAAGGCCAAATGCTTTTTGCCAATGGGGACGAGTTCACATCACTCTATGCAATCCGCACAGGTTTTTTTAAAACCTGCATTTCTAACGAAGATGGCCGAGAACAAGTAACCGGCTTCCAAATGGCAGGTGAAATTATTGGTCTCGATGGCATTGTCAGTGATCGCCATAGCTGTAACGCAGTAGCACTAGAAGATGCTGAAGTCTGCGTCATGCCATTTGCAAATGTAGAAGAATTATCACGCGAATTCCCTGTACTTCAGCGCCATGTTCATAAAATTATGAGTCGTGAGATTGTGCGCGAAAATGGCATGATGATGATGTTAGGCAATATGCGCGCAGAAGAAAGATTAGCCGCATTTTTACTTAACTTAGTCCAACGCCTCCATGCACGCGGGTTCTCACAATCAGAGCTGGTGCTGAGAATGACTCGAGAAGAAATTGGTAGTTATCTAGGCCTAAAACTCGAAACCATTAGCCGTACTTTTTCTAAGTTCAGCGAAGATGGAGTCATTGAGGTAAAACAACGTTACGTCAAAATACTTAATCCCGATGCTTTGAAAAAAATATTCAATCCTCAACCTTGTCATAGCAAGCTTTAAGCGCACTCATGACAACTCAAGACTTCCTAACACCAGAAGATCATAACCGGGATGTGAGTGGTTTAACTTACATCTACCCTGTTGTTTCTCGCAGAGCTGGCGGAGTCTCAATTGGCATCAACCTAAATGTTAACAACGCTTGTAATTGGCGATGTGTATATTGCCAAGTACCCAATCTAAAACGTGGGACACCAGACAAGATTGACTTAGCATTACTAGAACAAGAATTACGTGGGTTTTTAAATCAATTACTCCACGGTGACTTTATGGAACGTTATGTCGCCGAGGGAGATCGTCATTTAAAAGACATCGCATTTTCAGGAAATGGCGAGCCCACCAGCGCAAAAGAATTCCCACAAGTAATCACGCTGGTCGAAAAAGTCTTGAATGATTTCAAATTACTCGATGATGAACATCCGATCATCAAAGATCAACCAATTAAAGTGCGCCTAATTACCAACGGCAGCTTAATGGACAAAGATAGCGTACTAAATAGTGTGGGGCATTTAGCCAAAGTGCATGGTGAAGTTTGGTTCAAAGTAGATGGGGGTACACCTGAAGATGTTGCTCGGGTAAATGACGTCAACATTAACATTACCAGTGTTATTAAACGCTTAAAAGCTTGTGCCGCGGCCTGCCCTACTTTTGTCCAAACCTGCATGTTTGGCTTGGATGGAAAGCCGCCAAGCGAATCACACATATCAGCTTATATTAAATTGCTCGCAGAAGTGAAAAGTGATATCAAAGGCGTTCATTTATATGGTCTAGCACGGCCGTCTTATCAAGAGGAAGCGCCTCGCTTATCTAGATTGCCTGCGGAATCTTTAGAAAAGATTGCAGATAAAATTAGATCTTTAGGGCTACCGGTTTTCGTGAGTCCTTAAGCAATCAAATGATTAATAAAAAAGCCCAGAATTTCTGGGCTTTTTTATTTAACTCAAAGCTTAAAATCTAAACTGATTAAATTTCAAGCTGAGGACGACCTGCCTCAGGCCAATCCAAGTGGTAGAACTGACCACGTGGCTGATCCACACGTTCATAAGTGTGCGCACCAAAATAATCACGTTGCGCTTGCAATAAGTTTGCTGGCAACACCGCACTACGGTAACCATCATAATATGACAACGCAGCACAGAAGCCTTGCGCTGGAATACCATTGGTCACTGCTAAAGCAATCACTTTACGCCAGCCAGCTTGTCCATCGTTCATCGCTTGCGTGAAATATGGATCTAACATTAAGTTCTTCAAACGTGAATCAAGCGCATAAGCATCAGTGATTTTTTGCAAGAAACGAGCACGGATGATACAACCGCCGCGCCAAATTTGAGCAATCTCACCAAAGTTAAGCTTCCAGTTGTAAGCCACTTGTGCTTTGTCGATTAATTGGAAACCTTGAGCATAAGCACAAATTTTTGAGCAATAAAGTGCATTCTTAATTGCCTCAATAATTTCTTTCTTATCAGACTCAGTTTTAACTACTGGCCCTTTAAGAATCTTACTTGCTTCAACACGCTCTTCTTTTAAGCTTGAAAGTGCGCGTGCATAAACTGCAGCGGCAATCGCATTCGCTGGAGCGCCCAACTCAAGTGCATTCGCAGCTGTCCATTGACCAGTACCTTTTTGACCTGCGGCATCCATCACCATATCAACGAGATAACCTTTACCCATTGGATCTTTTTGTTGAAGAATATCGCCAGTAATTTCAATCAAGAAGCTTGATAGTTCACCTTTATTCCACTCTTCAAAAATCTTACCGATCTCGCCAGCTTCCATGCCAAGCAAGTTTTTCATCAACCAGTAAGCTTCGCAAATCAATTGCATATCGATATATTCAATACCGTTATGCACCATTTTCACGTAATGACCAGCGCCGTCTGGGCCTATATATTCAGCACAAGAGAAACCGCCTTCAACTGGCTTGCCTGGTTTGCCGCCTTCTAGAGGTACACCAGTTTTTGGGTCTACTTTAGCTGCGATATCACGCCAGATTGGCTCTAAGCTCGCCCATGCTTTACGTGTACCAGAAGGCATCAAACTTGGACCGAAACGCGCACCAGTTTCACCACCAGAAACGCCTGAGCCTATGAAATCGATCCCCTTGGCTGCCAATTCTTTTTCACGACGAATCGTGTCTGTCCATAACGCATTACCGCCATCAATAATGATGTCACCTTGCTCTAGGAAAGGGAGTAATGCATTAATCGTCACATCGGTAGCACTACCTGCTTTAACCAATAAAATAATTTTACGGGGACGTTTAATACTTAGAACAAAAGAAGCTAAATCTGCATGTCCAACCACATTCTCGTGAGATGGCTCATTCTTCTTACATTCTTCAATGAAATTCACCATTTTCTTTGGGTCACGGTTATAAACCGCAATGGTGTAGCCATGATCGGCAATATTAAGGGCTAAGTTTTGCCCCATAACAGCAAGGCCAACGAGGCCAATATCAGCATTTTTGGTGGTCATTTTCTTCTCTTTTGGAGTTGTTTAATGGATAGGTGTATTTAAAAAGAAACATTATAAAGCTGTTTGCTCATCAAATCACTTGCTTAGTTCCTAATCTCGAAAAAACTCAAGTGACAACTTCATAAATAAGACTTGTACAATTCAGTATAATAAACCTCACAATCAAAAATTCATCTCTCAAGGCAATATGAACAATATAAAAATCAGCAGTTATTTAGTGATTACTTCACTGTTAGCTTTAGTACTCACGATGCATCTTGCACCTGCTGCGCTTATAGGATTATTACTATTTTTATTATGTAAACGCTTAGGTGATTGGTTCAGCCAATACATCCCAGAACTAAGTGCGCGCATTTTCGCGGTCATGTTAATTGTGACAATAATCGTTACTAGCATTACTGCAATCAGTATCACAGTTAGCAACTTAATTGGCCAAGAGCAAAGTTTATCCGGTCTTTCAGATATGCTAACTACAACCATCAACGATTTAAAGAATGACGTTCCAAATGCATTAATCGCCTATGTTCCTGAACGCTGGCTAGCCTATGATGCTACTTCCATCATAAGTATCATTAAAGAACACACTAACGAACTTAGCATTGCAGGTTCACAAGGCTTGCATAGCATTGCACAAATTTTAATCGTTATAGCAATTGCATTGTTATTAACACTACACCGTTTTGAATCAATCAAACGCAATAAGCCTTTTGCTGCTGAATTGCGTCAACGCCTGGTGTTATTTGGTAAAGCATTTGAAAACATTGTATTTGCACAAATTAAAATTTCGGCTATCAATACCCTACTTACCGGCTTATTTTTATTGGTAGTTCTTCCTTACTTTGACATCCATTTACCTTATAACAAAACCATCGTGATCCTGACCTTTATCACCGGTCTCATTCCAGTGGTCGGCAACTTAATTTCCAACACGCTCATTACTGTTATCAGCATCAGCATTTCATTCAAAGTTGCAATTGCTGCACTCGCTTTTTTAATACTCATACATAAACTTGAATACTTTATTAATGCCAAAATTATCGGCACAAGAATTAATGCTTCTGCTTGGGAATTGTTATTAGCCCTTTTTGTCATGGAGGCATGTTTTGGCATCACAGGTATTTTGCTTGCCCCAATTATTTACGCCTACATAAAATCAGAGCTTACCCAAGCTAAATTAATCTAAGCAGTGACATGATCGAACTTCGGCATCAAAGTCTGGTTTGCTTATCTATTCGCGAACCTGAGCATAAAGTGGCATGCGTCAAAGCACTATTAACAGACTTAAAAAATGGGGATTGTTTTATTGATTCCAATAAAGATTTATTAGATCTTAGTTTAGATTCAAACAGCATTCCCGGCCGTCCGGAAAAACCAGAATTAGTTTCGCCGAAGTATGTAAAAAGAAGAGCCATGAACACGCCTGAAGGAAAAGCGGCACTTATTCATGCTTTAGCGCATATCGAATTTAATGCGATTAATTTGGCCTTAGATGCAATATGGCGCTTTCCAAATATGCCGGAGCAATATTACGCAGACTGGTTAAAAGTGGCCGCTGAAGAGGCTTACCACTTCTCATTACTCAATCAGCACCTAGTTGAAAAAGGATTTAACTATGGTGCTTTTAATGCACACGATAGCTTATGGGAAATGGCAACCAGAACCACAGAAAACGTACTGGCTAGGATCGCTTTAGTTCCGCGCACAATGGAAGCTCGCGGATTGGACGCGTCCCCTTCTTTGAGAGCAAAGTTTGCTCAAGTTGGTGATACAGATGTTGCTGCTACCTTAGACATTATTTTGCGTGATGAAATTGGCCATGTCGCAATTGGAAATCACTGGTTTAACTTTTTATGCGAATTACGTGGCTTAGAACCTATTAGCACTTACGAACAACTTGCAAAGCAATATGAAGCGCCAACGCCGCGTAAACCTTTAAACCACACTGCACGACTCTCAGCTGGTTTTACAGAAGCTGAACTTGCGTGGCTAGAGAATCAACCTTAAGCCCTTGTAATCTTGCCACATCGACATCCATTATCTCAAGCACTCGCACTTCATACCTATCCAGAAGGCTTTAAAGTTGCGCGCAGCTTAAACCGAAAAATTCATTTCCATTTAGGCCCAACAAACTCTGGCAAAACATACGAAGCGCTCATTAAATTACAAGAAGCGAAATCAGGTGTTTACTTAGCGCCTCTGCGCTTACTAGCTATGGAAATTCGAGATCGATTATTAGAAGCTGGCATTCCTTGTAATCTCATCACCGGAGAAGAAAGACAATTAATTCCAGGTGCACAACACACAGCTTGTACCGTAGAAATGATGAACCCTAATCATCATGTAGATGTAGCGATTATTGATGAAATTCAAATGCTACAAGATGATTCACGTGGCTATGCATGGACAGCAGCACTGATAGGCGCACCCGCAAAAGACGTATTTGTATGTGGTGCAAATAGCGTCACAGAACCATGCATCAGAGCGATTGAAGCTTTGAATGAAGCCTATGAGATTACTTATTTAGAACGTAAGACACCGTTAATTTTGGAACAGGATGCAATTAGCGGCAAAAAATATAACCGTCATAACCTTAAAGGTAAGTTACAAAAAGGGGATGCTGTTATCGCATTTACCCGCAAAGATGTGCTCACCTTAAGTGCTCGATTTAGGCAGTGGGGATTTGGAGTCGCTTCTATTTACGGGGCTCTTTCACCAGAAGTAAGGCGAACTGAATCGAGACGTTTCTGTGAAGGAGATGCAGACATATTAGTCGCCACTGATGCGATTGGCATGGGACTTAACTTACCCATCAGACGTGTCGTATTTTCCAGTGTAGAGAAATTTGATGGTCTTGCAGGCCGCAAAATCAATGCGACAGAAGTGAGACAAATTGCAGGGCGCGCTGGACGTTTTGGTATTTACCCCACAGGTTACGTCAATGCATTTGAAGATGATGAACTGATTCATCTTGAACACATGCTCACGACTTCGGATGTCGCAGATTTAAAAAAATTGCCTGTTGCACCGAGCTTTTCGCATTTAGATGAAATCTCTCATGCATTACATACCAACAAAATTAGTGAGATTCTGGATTTTTTTGCTGGGCGTATCGGCATTGATAGCGATTTATTTGAAATTGCTCAGTTACAAACACAATCGCAACTGGGCCTACTGATTGATGAACACGCACCTCAACTCAACCTCAGAGATAAATTCACTTTTGCTTGTGCACCTATTTCTTGGGACAAGCCAATTGAGCGAGACTATTTTTTAACTTGTTTAAACACTGTTACCCATGACAAAAAACAATCTCTACCATCGGATAACAGTTGGTTAAACTCAACCAGTCCTAAACACTTAGAAGCCGCAGAAGATTTAGCAAAAGAGATTAGTTTATATGCGTGGTTAGCACATAAGTTTCCAAAGCATTTTTATGAATTTGAGTTAGTAGCAAGCTTAAGAAATCAGGTAAGCCGTTATATTGAAAGTGCTTTATTAATTCAAGCCGGCTATCAAGACACATCAAAAGAACTAATGTATAAGAATAGGTATCGCTAGATTAGTATTTGCGGAATTGTCCAACCACTACACCAAAAATCTCAAGGCGACCTTCTGGCTTAATAGTAGGATAGGCTTGATTGGCAGGATAAAGTACAAACTGCCCAGCTTCACGACCTAATGTTTTTAATGTGAATTCATTATCAACAATGGCCACTACAATATCGCCAATATTTGCATTTTGGGTTTTTTCGACGATGACAACATCATCTGGCATGATGCCCGCATCAATCATCGAGTCACCTTTAACGGTAATCAATAAAGTTTTTGAAGGCTGTTCAATTAAATAATCATCAATACTGAGCGTGTCATTTCTATCACTCAATGCTGCTGTTGGAAGACCTGCTTGAACCGTGCTTTCTGCCAAGATTCGTTCAAAGAAACGACGACCAGGCTTTAAACGACCGTCAGGGGCAGACTCAATAAAGCCCAATAATTTAAGCCTTGCAACCAGTGCTGTCACAGCATTTTTAGACTTAAAGCCTAATAAATCTGCAATTGCGGCGTAAGACGGCAAAATTTTATGATCGGCATAATAATCTTGCAGTGCACCTAAATATTCTTGATCGTTTCCCATAGCCAATAAGATACTGTACGAACGTACACAGGTCAAGCTTTATGCTCCAAATAATGTTTAAGCAATAAAAAAGGCCGCTTACGCGGCCTTTTTTCAAATCCAAGCACTAACTAAATAATGCCCAAGCTTTTTGCAGGGTACTCCAAATACCGTAGCTAATTGGAATCAGAACTGCGACCCAAGCAAACACAGCAACCCAAGATCCTGAAGTATTTTTAGCTTGCGATGCTTTGGTTGTTTTGGGAGCCGCTTGTTCATGTGCAATTTTCTTTTCAGCTGCTAATTCAGCATCCGTCATGAAATACTTATCAGCCACTGGACGCACAAGTAAATTAGCAATAAAGCCAATACCTAACATCGCAGCTAACACGTAAAAAATTGGACCATAGATTTGGTCAAATGGCACTTGTGCTTCCAAACGCATGTCATGCATGTAATTCACTATCACGGGCCCTAAAATGCCAGCGGTTGACCATGCGGTAAGAAGTCGCCCATGAATTGCACCAACAAACTGTGTACCAAACATATCTGCCAAGTACGCAGGAATGGTTGCAAAGCCACCACCGTACATGGAGACAATGACACAAAGCGAAGCAACAAATATAGCCATAGACTTCATGCCAGCACCCCAAGCAGCTAATGCATAAAGTAGCGCGCCAAGCACAAAGAAAATGAAGTAAGTTTGCTTACGCCCAAGTTTGTCAGACGAACTTGCCCAAGCGATTCGACCAAAAATATTAAGCAATGAAATTAAACCAACAAAACCAGCAGCAACAGCAGCTGCAGAAGCAGTTAACAAATCATCTTTCTTGATATCAGCAAAACCTAATTCAGGTTGGTTAATTAAAATACCACCGAAGGTTTCTTGCAACATTGGCGCAGCAGCACCGATGATGCCGATACTGGCTGAAACGTTCATACACAACACTAACCAAAGCAACCAAAACTGTGGCGTTTTGTGTGCATTTTTAAGATGTACATGCTTGGTAGCAATCATGCCATGCGTTGCTTTAGGCGCTGGCGCTTTCCATCCAGCAGGCTGCCAACCTGATGGTGGTACACGATAACCCAATGAACCACACAACATGAACACTGCGTAAATCAGAGCTAACACAACAAAGGTTTGCCATACACCTGGTGCTGATGGTGTTGAAAAGTGCGTCATCAATTTTGTGGCAATTGGAGAACCGACTAAAGCACCACCACCAAAACCCATAATCGCCAGACCAGTTGCCATGCCACGCTTATCGGGGAACCACTTAATCAAAGTCGAAACTGGTGAGATGTACCCTAAACCTAATCCTACACCACCAATCACCCCAGAGCCCAGCCACATCATCCATAACTGATGGGTATAAACGCCAAACGCTGAAATTAATAAGCCGCCTGCCCAACATAAGGTTGCAACAGAACCAGCTTTACGTGGACCTGCACGCTCTAACCATCCGCCCCATAGCGCAGCCGAACAGCCAAGTAAAACGAAAAACAAGGTATACATCCAACCCAAATCAAATTGGGTCCAGTTACAATCCGTTGCAAACAATGCACGTCCAGTACCACTGAGCTTTTCAATAAATGTAGATGCTCCAGCAGCGCAGGCTGCCAAAGGCTTACCATCTTCACCCATTAAAGCATTACCTAACGGCTTCCAAAAAACTGAAAAGCCATAAGCCATGCCAATACATAAATGCACTGCCAGCGCTGCAGGAGGAATTAACCAACGGTTATAACTTGTTGGCGCAATGATCCTCTCTTTAGAAAAAAAACCTGCCATGTGATTACCCCTCGTGAATTATTTATATTCAGCATTTTGCTGATTTTTATTGAGCATATTGAATATGCCACTTGAATCAAACTATATATCGAGTAGGGAGGTTTTACTAGAAGAAAAACTAAGAAAAGAAATGAATATAAAACACAGAAAAACTAGAATGAAAAAAGGATCTAAAGCGAGCGCTTAGCTTTATTAATTGATAAGTCTTTAGATTTTCGCTTAATAATATCAGGCTCAACAATTTCAACTCGCACAGCCATACGCTGACGCTCCATTATCCTAAGTTGAAGAGCCTCTAGCTCTTCTAAAGACAAAAGATTGTCTCCATTCATATCAATGTTATTGAAGTGACGTACAACTTGAGGCATTCCTTCTGCAGCTTCCTCCCGCGAAATGCTACCGTCGTCATTTTTATCAATTTGCGTAAAACGTTCTTGCAAACGCTTATGCATAACACGTCGACGCTCTTCAATTTGCACATGCGCAGGATCAACCAATCGGGAATACTCATCCAGCGCACGACGCAGCCTAATGTTCTCATCTAAATTGACACCAATTGCATCATTAGGAACGGCCATTGGTTTATTCAAACTATCCAAGCCTAAAGACTTTGAAATCTCTTCAGGACTCGCTTGACTCTCACGAGGAGCAGCCATGATCAATTGTGCTGAAAATAGCACTAGACCCAGACCTATTAGATATCGCAACAAACAACAAAACAACTTTGAGGCTTTAGGCACAATTGAGCCCACCGCACATAGGCCGTGTTTCGATTGAAGATTTTGAATGTGTAATCGAATTATCATCTAATTTAATATTTTCTACTTTATTCAGACTCAGATAATCAAACTGAGTTCGCTTAATAAACCATTAATTATGTTTTATATTGAAAATATGAATATAGCCATTGTTTTAAAACTTAGAGTGTAATCATGCGTGATGAATGTAAATTGAGTGTTTCAATAGAATCTGGCTTTGTAACTAAATGTAACGAATTTAAATTTAAATTCCAAGCAAGCAAATCGTATAATAAGCATATATTCTAAACAGAGCCACGGACTCAATCGCCATCATGACTGCTGCATCATTGCAAAATAAAAGCGCCACTAAAATTCTTATGGTAGATGATGACGTTCGCATGCGTGAATTGCTGCAACGCTATCTCACCGACCAAGGATTCAGTATCAAGGTTGTTGCTGACTCAACTGAAATGGATGCCGCACTTGAAGAAGAACAAGTTGATCTACTAGTGCTTGATTTAATGCTTCCTGGCGAGGATGGCTTAGCCATTTGTCGCAGATTACGCGGGAACGGCAGCACATTACCAATTATCATGCTAACAGCACGTGGTGATGAAGTTGATCGTATTATTGGCTTAGAAATGGGTGCTGACGATTACCTACCAAAACCATTTAATCCTAGAGAGTTATTAGCACGTATCAATGCAATTATGCGTAGACAAGTCCGCACTCAACCTAGCGCGCCTGGGATGTCAAATAACACTTTTAGCTTCGGTGACTTTATATTTGACCCATCAACCCGCAGCTTAAGCAAAAATGGTGAAGGTATCACCATCACCAGCGGAGAATATGCATTACTCAAAGTATTTGTTGACCACCCGCGTCAACCATTATCTAGAGATCGTTTAATGCAGTTAGCACGCGGTAGAGAATTAGATGTTTTTGATAGAAGTATAGACGTTCAAGTTTCACGCTTACGTCGCTTAATCGAAGCTGATCCTGCGCATCCTCGCTACCTGCAAACCATGTGGGGGTTTGGTTACGTATTCGTGCCGGATGGCGAGACTAGTAAAGCATAATCAATCGTTTAACTACCATGAGATTGCTTCCCCGCACACTACTTGCACGTCTAATGTTGCTGATCGCCATTTTATTGACGATAGGCCAGTTCGCAGCGCTTCAGCTATTCGACTATTTTGAACGGGAGCCTCGTGCAAATGCGGTCGCCCTGCAAGCAATCACAATTGTTAATTTTACCAAAGCATCGCTACTTGCCTCGCATGAAAATCGCCGTGTCGCTTTACTTTCTGAGTTATCAGGTCGAGAAGGCGTACGTATTTATGCCGCTGACTTACTTGAAGAAATTGAGCCTTTACCAAACGACCCCTTTATTCACATTCTCGTTAAAAAAATTAAAAGCACACTAGGTAGCGATACCTTGGTCGCAATTAACCATTTCGGCGTTCAGGGTCTTTGGATTAGCTTTAATATTAACCAAGACGAATACTGGGTCGTGATTCCACGCCTACAAGCCGAGCGTCACTTTCCTTGGCAATGGTTAAACTGGGGAGCACTTGTTATCTTGCTATCCCTCATAGGTGCCTATTTAATTGCAGCAAGGATTAATCGCCCGCTCAACTTACTAGTGAAAGCAGCTGACCGTATTCGCAGCGGCCAATCAGCCATTCACCTGCCAGAAGAAGGTGTTGATGAGCTACGTGCAGTGAGTCACACCTTTAACCAAATGACAGAATCTCTAGCATTGTTAGACTCTGAAAGAACGTTGCTATTGGCAGGTGTTTCTCATGATTTACGCACACCACTTGCCCGACTACGCCTTGCTATTGAATT
>ERZ1034361.1237-NODE-1237-length-14065-cov-6.418144_pt1 | contig 14065 bp, 14 predicted proteins | sample MGYA00520617_ERZ1034361 | MGnify/ENA primary metagenome ERZ1034361 (study PRJEB33736, sample SAMEA104284507) | Azolla filiculoides | biome: Urban; feature: Water surface; material: Ditch water | place: Netherlands | collected 2015-10-28 | depth 0-0.1 m ... | reverse complement strand
ACATTGTGCGCTACTTCTGCAAGCGACGTCAGTTCATTAAACCTCGAGATAACCCTAAGGCACGGTTACTTGAGTCGGGGTTGATTGGCGTGAATTGATAAAGGGAAAGTGTGTATGTGAAGAAAGGGTTGGCATTGATTGTGCTAATTAGTTAGGTGACTTCAATGTCTCTCCTCTCACAGCTCCTTCGTCTTTATGATTAAGGGGCTTTTTTATGGAGAAATTGGGAAGTACAGTGAGCTCCCCTATCACCGCTTAGCACAATCCCTCCAAGGAAAAGAGCCAAAAAACACGGTATATCAAGCCTCAAGCGCACAATTCATCAGGGAAGCGCAATGAAATCAATGCCAAAACACCTTGATCATAGGGGAAATATGCCGTTTAATTAGCTGCTTTTAGATGACTTTTAGCGCCTAATGATTAAATCCGAATTGATTGAGCTTCTTGCAAGTAAATAATCCCTTCATGGATAACCGTTTCTCAAAGCGCTCTGTTCACATTACAATCACTCAATTTCATCACGATAATCAAGCCAGTAGGAGTTACCCATGCAGCTCACTTTAGATATCCCTGAGCAGTTTGTACAGGGGCAAACACAAAGCCAGTTGAGTCAGCAAATCAAATTATATGCGGGGTTATTGATGTTTCAATCAGGTCAGCTTTCACGCGGTGGGGTCTGTGAATTTGCAGAGGTAGACATTTATGATTTTTTAGCGGCGTGTAAAAGGCACCGTATCAATGCAATGGATACGACGGCGGATGCAATTGAAAATGATGTCCTACGTTTCCAGCAAAGACAGTTTGTATGATTGTCATTGCCGATAGTTCAGCGTTGGTGGCTTTATCCATTTGCGATAGTTTGTCTTTATTGGACGATCTTTTTGGAGAGGTTAAAGTCCCACAAGGAGTTTATGCCGAAGTGTGTGTGACGCATAAAGCAGAATCTCAAGCCTTAAAAGCCTATTTACACGCTAAAGTCTGTGAGGTTTCTTCTGTTGCGTCTATTGAAAAACCAAGTGGGCTCGGTCAAGGTGAATTAGCGGCGATTGCTTTATACAAACAATTATCTGCAGATCTGTTATTAATCGATGACGCAAGAGCTAAGAAGGTTGCTTATCTCAACAATCTTGAAGTGATGGGGAGTCTTGGTGTGTTATTGTTAGCAAAAAACACGGGGAGAATTGTGAGTATCAAACCAGCTATTACGTTGCTACGCTGCTCTAGCATTTTCATTAGTGAACAACTTTTAGATCAAATTCTGAAACTGGCTGGTGAATGAGCATGATCATTGAGGCATTTTTAATGTCATTCGTGCTTATCAAAAAAATATGCACTGCTTACCCACAGCGAATTCAAGTATAGTCAACAACAAATTCTAAAAGTATGATAGGAGTTTAGATGTTTCGTCCTGATATTAGTCCCGAAGGTATTAGAAAAGAATTCAATCAGATTCATTGGGACTTAGATAAATTGCTAAAGGACTTATTTTTTACAATAATGGGCGATGATTGTAAGACCGGAATAAAATACTATAAAGGTGAATATTTTTTCCAATTTCAGATACAAGTAGAAAAATCAACAGATAACGTTGTATTGCGTGCGCATACTTCAGATAAAAATTATGTATTTGAAGATCATCATGATTTGTATCGTCAAATTGTTTGCGAAGGCGATAATAGCAAAGTATTACAGAATAGGCCTAACTGGTCTCCCTATATAAAGTTAATAAATCCATTGAATAATCAATATATACAGGGAAATACTCAAATAATTCCGGTTAATTCACTGGAATTTAATAATCAGCAATATGGTAATAATTCCCAGTTTAATATATACCAAAAACCTAATTTTGATGTGTATGAATACATTTATGGAGACCCTAAAGAGCATCAACTTAATTTACAAAACTGTTTTCCATCTAGTCATATCTTGCATAGAATGGCTAGTTACATACATAAAGAGAAACCATTGCCACTTAGTACCCTCATTTTAGTAGGATTAGGTGTAGCAAGTGGTATGACGGCAAAAAAGTGGAATTGTGCATATTTAAAAAAAGGTACTTCCCCCATCTGTTTATATATAGTAGCAGAACATAGATCTGGTAAAGGTAAAACTTATGCTTTAGATATATTTAAGCAACCACTAAAAGATATGGTAAATAAAGCAAGTGGAGAAATTAGAAAATTAATTAAAGAAAAAAATAATGAAAAAATACAATATATAAGTAATGGATTTAACGTAAAAGAAAAAGGAGCTTCGCAACAATATAAAGCGAAGATTAAAATGATTGATGAGGAAATAAAAAGCCTTGAAAACCAAGAAAAAAAAATTAATAGCTTTAATCCAATTACTCAAACGACACCTGAAGCGTTAGAGGAGTCGCTAAACAATACGAATGGATTTTTCTTAGTTGCATCAGATGAAAAATCACTTATTGATACGCTAATTCTATCAAAAAATAAGAAATCTAATGTGGTATTGTTAAACGGTAGAGATGCGGGTGATTATCAATCAATACGCGTAGGAAGAAAAGGATATCTTGGAGCATTAACAGGAAGCTTTATTGTCTTTGCTCAAAAAGGGCCAATAAAAAGTATAATAGATGCTAGTGATAACACAGGCCTATTTGAACGGTTTTTAATTGCATGCGAACCAAAAGTAAGTGAAAGACCTCATAGCGAATTAGAAAGTGATGATAATATAGATGAAGATATAAATTATTATAAAATTTTGTATAATTCATATGTGAGTAAATTTAGTTTTTTGGAAGAGTTAATATTAAATCCGTTGCATTATCATGAATTAGAGACATTGAAAATTTCTAAAAATTCTTGGGACGATATATATAAGTTTCAAAATGATTTTAGAAGGAAAATAATTCATGATCATTTATCAAACGATATGCTAGAAACAATGATAGAAAAAGCAGATAAACAAGTGATGTCAATTGCTTCTAATTTATATTTATTAGATTTATACGATATTAATGCACCTTTAGAGAATGATAATCAAATACCGGATCATTATGTTCTATATGCTATAAATATAGTTAAAGAACTAATGATTGGTACAATAGAGTATTTTAAGTTAAATGGCCACGTTATTAAAAAAGAATACGTTAGAGAGTTGTTAGAGTGCTTCTATTGTAAAAAAAGCAAAGGTTATGTTTCAATGACGCATCATGAATTAATACATAAATTTGAGCAACGTAAAGTATTAAGAGAAATTGAAGGAGCTAGGAAAATGATAGAGAAAATATTAGCAATAATGATTAATGAAAAAATAATATTGCTTGATTATAAAGGGGATTATATTAGAAATTTTGAAACACTAAGGGCATTTAAAAAAGTTTTAATATGACAAAATACATAAAAATTCTAGAATTTCTAGAATTTTACAGTTTTTTATCGAATTTTTTCGAAAAAATACATTTGTAATTATATGATTTTAAATTAAAAAATATTAAGTAATTGATTTTATTTATATTTATTTTTGTGATAAGTCAAGTTCAATCCAGATAGAAACAATTTGCTCATTTTTTAATAGCGTTAAAAATTATTTTTATAGCGTGCTGATAATGATATTATAAATGAAGCTAAATAATTCAGTTGAAAAATTGTGCTATGAGTAAGCACTCAGCACTGTATGATAATTAATAGAGGATAATGAGATGACTAATGAAGCAATTAATTTAATAAAAGAGGAATTAGAAAAAAAAGCAATTCCTATAAATGAATTAATAGAATTAAGAGAAACAATAGATGTTCATATCAAAACCTTGCAAGATGAGATGCGAGCTTCAATGATAACTGAATTCCGTAAACAAGCCGAAGATAATGGCATTCCGTTTGAAGAGTTAGTTAAAAGCCTTACAACTGCCGTAGTGGGTCATCACAAAAATTCAAAAGCTAATAAAAATCCCCCTAGATATGCTAATCCAAAAGATCTGAACCAAACGTGGAGTGGGCATGGTAAAAAGCCGGATTGGATAAAGAATTTGCCCGATGGGATAACAAAAGAGGATTGTTTAATAAAATAGATTTATATAGAGAGGTTGTCTAGCTTTATCAAATTCATATCAACTAGACGCCATTAGCAAATGCTCTGTTGCATAAATAGCCGACTTTAACAAAGACATTTATTGTGTGTCATAGTATGGCTGTTAGTGTCTTTAGCAATGGCTTCAATTATGAATTACCTTCAATTAACTAATTATTTCCGCTATAGTGGCTATGAATAAAGTTATCTCGCTTTGCAATATATAGCCTACTAGCTAATTCGATTTGTAAGCATTAATAAATAGTTGAATTGAATATCGCTTATTCGTTTTTCATTAACACACATCGTTATAAATTTTCCTAATGTTATGGAGATAATCTATTAACAATGATCACTAACAGAACGGTAATTCTCTATTAGTGATTTGTATTGAAATTTTAAACCATGGTTAAATAAAATGAATAGCAAATATGATCGCTTAAAAGCTATTGCCTCAGGGCAATTACAAGATACCGCATTTAATTCAACGATTACATTTTGGAAATACGAGCTTAATTACCCATTGATTGGTACAATTAAAGGCTTTGGTGGATTCCATCACGCCAACTTTGGTTCGCAAGAAACCGTTATTGTTGAATTAGAATCGGGTGAAATGGTATCTGCCATACTTAACCCTTATCTGAGCGAAGGCATGCGAATGCGAAATGCTCAAGTTGATGATTTGATTTATCTTGACTTTCTCGGTAAAGAAAATGGGAAGTATGGCAAATCCTTTAACAAGTATAACCTCATTATTGACAAGCCCGATTATTAAAGAAAAAACATTTAAAGCACTCAGCTCTAGTAGCCGAGTGCTTTGCTTATATGCTTTTTGTTTTTATGAAGGCTATTGCAGCAGCTCATAGAGACAGGCTAATATAATCCGTTATTGCCGTTTTTTTTGAATAGAGGATATTGCTTGTTTTCTATTGGGCAATAACACTCTTTTAATCAAACAACTCGCTGTGTGAACCTAATCGAGCGAGTCGTAGAATGTTATTATCGTTTTTTTTATAAACTAACAGTAAATCGGGTTTAATATGACATTCACGATAACCCGACCAATTACCGGTTAATGGATGATCGCGGTATTTTTCTGGTAAAATTTGATCATGAATGAGCTTATATAACACATCGATTAATGCCGTGTCGAGTTCACCGTGTTTCTTAAAGTCACGCTTAAACGCCGTCGATCGTTCAATCCCCCGCATTCAGATCAACCATTAATTCATCAAGATTGTTGAAGTGTTTACTCTCGCCTAATTCGAGTTCTTTTATAGCATGGCGGGTTACTGAGTTAGGCACTTTCACGGTAAAGGGCAGCTGACGCTCCTCTGCGATACGAATCATAAGTAGCCTTATGGCATCTGATACGGATAGTCCCATGGCATCTAAAGCTTGGGTGGCAAGTGCTTTTGTGTGTGAATCAATACGCGCACGAACGTAAGTATCTGTCGAACTCATGATTATCTCCAGTGGTTGATCCTGTTTATCGTAGTCTTATTGTAGTCATAAATCAACGAAACAATACAGACTATAATCATTTGTTGCTATTTGGTATCATATCCAATACCATAAGTTATGATTATTGTTATTGACACCAATATTTTAGTAGGCGCGTGTATGGGTTCATCAGCGGCTAATGAAGTGATTGCCAGTTGCTTACGCAAAGACCACCAGCCAATTATTGGCACCACTTTGTTTGCTGAATATGTTGATGTGTTAAATCGTGAGGAATTATTTACCCGTTGTCATTTAGATTCAGCCGAACGCAATGAATTACTCGACATTTTTTTAGCATCGTGTCGGTGGACGGACATTTACTATGGTTGGCGACCTAATCTGCGTGATGAAGGGGATAATCATTTAATCGAGTTGGCTGTGGCGGGTCATGCTCGATGCGTGGTATCACGCAATGTCAACGATTTAATGAAAGGCGAGTTGTTATTTCCTGACATAGCCATTATGACGCCAGAACAATTTTTACTGAGAGGGTGAGTGTGAGTATGGGCGCATTAAGTTTTCGTTTACCAGATACCAAGCATCAACGTCTAAAAGAATTGGCGAAGCGTAAAGGGGTGAGCATCAATTACTTACTCGAAGAAGCGACGACGTTGATGTTAGCGGAGTTCGATTTAAAAACGCAGTTTGAAATTCGTGCGAGTTGTGGTCAGGGTAATGAACAACGTGGTTTAGTATTGTTGGAAAAAGCAAAGGGTTAATTCCGTTCAACAAATTCACAGAAAAACTTTATGAACATCCTCCTTTATAACGAACTTAATTCTGCCAAAATTCCAAACTTTAAAAAATTCACGTCTTATATTGAAGCCGATGATTTTAAATCCGCAGATGTTAAAAAGATTGGCGATAATCTTTATCGCGCTCGTTTGAATATCAAAGACCGTCTTTTGTTTTCAATTTACAAATATAATGGCAAATCCTACGCATTACTTTTAGAATTTATTCCGAATCACGATTACGCCAATTCACGTTTTTTGCGTCAAGTATCTGATATTGATGAAGAAAAAATTCCCAATGTTTCAACACTTAATGAAAATGATGCTGTACCTTTAGTGTATCTGAACGCTACGCATAATTCAGTCAATTTACTCGATAAAATTATTTCTTTTGATGAAACGCAACACAAGATTTTTGAACTTAATCCGCCATTAGTCATTATTGGCTCAGCAGGAAGTGGGAAAACTGCTTTGACGCTAGAAAAGATGAAACAATCTATTGGCAATGTGTTGTATGTCACGCAATCCGCCTATTTAGTCAAAAATTCCCGTGATTTATATTATGCAAATCATTATGAAAATGAACATCAAGAAGTTGATTTTTTATCGTTTCAAGAATTTTTAGAAACAATCAAAATTCCTCATGGTAAGGCAATTATATATCCTGTTTTCAAACAATGGTTTTCTCGAAATCGTCAAAGTCAAATCAAAGACGCACATAAATTATTTGAAGAATTTAGAGGCGTTTTAACGGGTTCAATAATTGATAAAGGTTATTTGAGCCGAGAAGACTACTTGAATTTAGGCGTGAAGCAATCTATTTTTCTACAAGAAGAACGTGAAACGGTTTATGGCTTATTTGAAAAATACCTTCAATTTTTAACGGAAAATGATTTGTATGACAGTAACATCATCAGTCACGAATACTTACAACATTTAACTCCGCGTTATGATTTTATCATTGTTGATGAAGTTCAAGATTTAACCAACATTCAGCTTTATTTGATTCTAAAATCTTTGCATCGTAGTGATGATTTTATTTTGTGTGGCGATTCCAATCAGATTGTTCATCCAAACTTTTTTTCATGGTCAAATGTTAAAAGCCTCTTTTGTAAGCAAGATGATTTGAATACCTCAGAACAAATGATTCGGATTTTAAACACGAATTATCGAAATGCGCCTCAGCTTACTGAAATTGCGAATCGGGTTTTAAAAATTAAAAATTTGCGTTTTGGTTCAATTGATAAGGAAAGTCATTATTTGATTACCAGCAACGGACATAGCAATGGTGAAGTCTTGTTTTTGCAAGATAATCCCAAAATGTTGCAGGAGTTAAATTCAAAAACAAAAACGTCAACATTATTTGCCGTTATCGTGATGAGCGATGACCAGAAGACGCTTGCACGCGAACATTTTAATACCCCGTTAGTTTTCACTATTCAAGAAGCAAAAGGCTTAGAGTATGAAAACATCATTTTGTATAACTTTTTGAGCCAAGAAGAAGCGCGTTACCGCGAAATTGCCAGTGGTGTAAATCTATCTGATTTAGAAAAAGATTTGAAGTATTCACGAAGTAAAGATAAAACGGATAAATCAGGTGAGGTTTATAAGTTTTATATCAATGCACTTTACGTCGCTTTAACCCGTGCCATCAAAAATCTGTACTGGATTGAAACCAATTCAAAACAAACTTTTTTGGACTTACTCAATCTACGAGATGCTAAAGAATCTATTGCGTTGGCAAATCAAAATTCAAGTTTAGATGCGTGGCGATTAGAAGCTAGAAAACTTGAATTACAGGGAAAAAAAGAACAAGCCGATTTAATTCGTAGAGAGATTTTGAAACAGAAAACGCCACCTTGGGAAATGATAACTACTGAAAAAATCAATACAAATGAATATCGCAGTTTAATCTTAGAAAAGAAAAACAAAGATGCAATTTTAAAGTTTTTTGAATATGGATTAGTTCATTCAGATTCTGGTGTTTTCGATGTGCTTAAATATAATCTCGATTTCAAGCCTGCTAAAAATCCAGCAAATGGAATTGATTTACTCAAACAAAAACACTACGCGCCTTACACATTCAGAAAACCGGATAATCTGCTTAAACAAGTTGACTTATACGGTTTAGAATTCCGAAACATCTTTAATCAAACGCCTTTAATTGCTGCAACATGGATGGGGAATATCGATATTATTAAAATTCTTTTTGAAATGGGAGCTGATAAAAACGCGTTGGATTCAAATGGTCTAACAGCCTTTCACATTGCATTAGGACAGGCGGCAAAAGATGTTAATTATGCCAAAAAAAAATTACCTGAAATTTATGATTTGCTTGTTCCAGACAACATCAGCTTCAAATTAGAAGATAAATTAGTCAAATTAGACAATCATCGGTTGGTATTTTTCATAGTGAATTTGATAATTGCTATGTTCCATAAAACCAAGCCAACTACACTTTCAGAAGAAATCTGGGATTCAAATTGGATACGCAGACCAGAATTTTTAAGACAAATTAAGGGCTTTGCTACACAAGATTTCTTAGATGCCATCGAACATATCCCAACGAATATTTTGCCTGAACATCGTAGAAAACGCTCTTATTTGACTAGCATTTTATCAACGAATGAAGTACAAAAAGGCGGATATAGATTATTCCAACGCATTAGAACAGGGTTTTATTTATTTAACCCTGAATTGATGATTAAAGAAAGCGATGAATGGCATTACATTTACGATAAATTAGATGCAAGATTATTTTCAAAAATGTTTGTAGAAAAGAAGATATTTGAAGATACGCCTGAATATCAAGACTTACTAAAAGAAATGGAAGGACTAAGAAACAAACGTCATGAAAGCTAATATGCGCTTTTTCATCGAAATAGATGCGATAAAAAAGCAGCTTGATGATTTACGTCCTCTTCCTGCGAATACGGTTCGTTCGTTACATGAAAAACAGGTTTTAGAGTGGGATGTATAACTCCAACGTGATTGAAAGAAATACGCTAACACTCAAAAAAACCAAAATTGTTTTGGAAGGGATTACGGTTGGCGGGGTTCCAATACTAACGGGGAGAAAACGTACGCTAAGGAATTTGAATTTTCATAAGCGACTAATTTCATTTAATAATTTATAAACCGTTGATCTTCCGATTCCCATTTTGGTAGCAATCTCAGTTGCGCCAAAACCTTGTTGGTTCAACTCCAACAATTTATTTCTATCAACACTTCTTTTCCTACCAAATTTAACGCCCCGAAATTTAGCGTCAATTCGTCCTTCGTTGGTACGTTCCAAAATCCGTTGCCTTTCAGCCTGTGCCACAGCAGATAAAATGGTGACAACCATCTTACCCATTGTGCCTTCCGTGCTAATCCCATCATCCAAAAATCTAACGGAAACGCCGATAGCATCAAATTCTTTTATCAGTGAAATCATGTCAGCGGTATCACGCCCTAAGCGGTCGAGCTTGGTGACTAAAATAACATCGCCTTTTTCAATTTTGAGTCGTAATGTGTTTAAGCCGTCACGGTTAATTTGGTTGCCAGAAATGGAATCAGTAAAAATTCGAGTATCTTGTACGCCAGCATTTTTCAGGGCAGCGATTTGAATATCGAGTGATTGTTTGCTGGTTGAAACACGGGCATAACCAAAAAGACGCATTGTTTTGTTCCTTAAATCGATTAGTAGAATATCAGTCTATTAAGTGCCAAAAAACGATTTTTTAGACGCTGATTTTAGCTGGTTTTTGACCGTCTATAAAGTTACAACATTTTAGAATTGAAAAAGTAGTATGAACTTAGATTTTTTAACAAATGAACAAAAAGCGCAGTATGGAAAATTTTCTGGTGAACCCGATGAACTTCAACTGGCACGCTACTTTCATCTCGATGAAGCGGATTTGGAATTCATTTCTAATCGTCGTGGTGATCACAATCGATTAGGTTTTGCGTTGCAAATAACATCAATCAGGTTTTTAGGCTGTTCCCTATTAGATTTGAATGTTGTGCCAATAAACGTTCAGTATTTTGTAGCAGCACAACTTTCAATTAGCGATATTGATGTGCTGACTGAGTATTCAAAAAGAGAAACCACCGTACGAGAACATACTGCATTGATTCGTACGCATTATGGATACAGGGAAATCAGCGATTGTAAATTTAGCCTAAGCCGTCTGTTGTATGCGCGTGCATGGATTAGCAATGAAAGACCCAGCTTGATGTTTGATTTTGCCACTGTATGGTTCATTCAAAATAAAATACTCTTACCAGGCGTTACAACCTTATGCCGCTTGATTGCTGAAATCAGAGAAAAAACGTCTAAACGCTTATGGCGATTACTTTCAGCTTTACCAACAATTGAACAAAAAGAAAAACTAAAAACGTTGATTAAAATTCGAGAAGGCAAGCGATTTTCAAATCTTGATTACTACCGTAAAAGCCCGACAACGATTAGCAGTAATTCGTTTAATTTGGCGATAACTCGTTATGTAGAATTAAAAAATTTTGGAATTCAATCGATTGATTTTTCACATATTCCACCGATACGACTAAAAATGATTGCGCGTCATGCTGGAATGATTACAGCTCCAAAAATAGCCGAAATGCCCGAACAAAAACGTATCGCTATTTTGGTTGCTTTTGTTAAAACATTTGAAGTTGTTGCCTTAGATGATGCCCTCGAAGTGATTGATCAACTGACTTCTGAAATCATTGGAACAGCGAAAAGACGTGTGCAGAAAAATCGCATACGAACACTCAAAGATTTGGATAAATCCGCTTTAGCACTGGCAGAAGTCTGTGCTTTTATATTGAATGACGAAACCAATAACGACGCATTACGCGATGAAATTTTTACCAAAATATCCAAAGAAAAATTGATTGAATCCATCAATACCGTGAACTCATTAGTTTCCAGAGAGGGAGATTTTTATGAAGAAATGATTGATCAATACGGACGAGTTCAACGATTTTTACCGATGTTATTGAAAAACATAACATTCAAAGCAGCTCCAGCAGGTGAAACAACACTACAAGCATTGAATTACCTGAAAAGTATTGAAGGTGGTCGCAAACAAATTTTAAAAAATCCGCCTGTTGATTTCATAACAGCAGCCTGGAAAAAACAAATTTACGATGAAAATAATTGCATTACTAAACAAGCCTATACGCTTTGCGTACTACAACAATTACAGGATTCATTACGGCGACGTGATATTTACGTTGAACACAGCGAATGTTGGAGTGATACCAGAGAGAAGTTGTTACAGGGTGGGGCTTGGCAAGCAAATCGAATACAGGTAAGTCGTTCGTTAGGGCATTCATTAGTTGCCAGCGAAGTGATAGAAAAACTCACATCTAAGCTGGATGAAAGTTACAAACAAGTCGCCGCGAATTTTTCAGAAAATACGGCAATAACCATTGATAATTCAGGTAAAAAAACGGCTTTAACCATTACCAATCTTGATAAGCTCGAAGAATCGGAGGCATTAGTTCAATTCAAAGAACAAGTTGCCGCGTTGCTTCCTCAAATTGATTTAACTGAAGTGCTATTGGAAATCGATACTCATACAGGATTTACCAGTGAATTTAATCATGTCAGCGAAGCAAATTCACGCGCAGATGATCTAAACATCAGTATTTGTGCCGTATTGATTGCTGAAGCCTGTAACATTGGTTTAGAGCCGTTAATCAAAAATCACATCCCAGCATTAACTCAAATGCGATTAAATTGGGTTAAACAAAATTATCTGCGAGCAGAAACCTTGACCAATGCAAATGCAAAATTGGTGAATTATCACTCAACACTTTCGTTACCTAAGAAATGGGGCGGGGGCGAAGTTGCCTCGGCAGATGGAATGCGATTAGTCGTACCTATTCCAACTATCAACGCTCGACCAAACAGAAAATTTTTTGGGCTAACCAAAAAAGGGCTTACTTGGTACAACTTTATTTCTAATCAATACACTGGATTTCATGCCATTGTTGTTCCAGGAACATTGCGTGATTCTATTTTCGTTTTAGAAGGAATACTTGAACAACAAACAAATTTGAATCCCATTGAAATTATGACTGATACCGCTGGAGCAAGTGACATGATTTTTGGTTTGTTTTGGTTGCTTGGCTATCAGTTTTCACCGCGTTTGGCAGATGTGGGCGAGTCCATTTTTTATCGAATAGATAAATCAGCTGATTATGGGATACTCAATGAATTAGCGACATCAACAATCAATACCGATCGAATTGAACAACATTGGGATGACATGATGCGAGTGGCGGGTTCGTTAAAACTGGGGACTGTTTGTGCCTCTGAATTGATTCGTTCGTTACTGAAAAGTGACAAACCTTCAAACTTAGCCAAAGCCATTATTGATGCGGGTCGAATTAACAAAACGTTGTATTTGCTCAATTACATCAACGATGAAGATTATCGGCGCAAAATTCTCACTCAACTTAACCGTGGTGAAGAGCGACACCATGTTGCGCGGGCTATTTTTCATGGGCGACGTGGCGAAATGAGAAAACCTTATCGTGAAGGTCAGGAAGACCAGCTTGGCGCACTCGGATTAGTTCTCAATGCTGTTGTACTTTGGAATACGACTTACATGGAATCTGCTTTAGATCATCAGAAAAATCAATCTGTAACGGTTGGTGAAGATTTTGAACAACGGTTATCGCCGCTACTTTATGAACATATCAATGTGCTTGGACATTATTCATTTACGCTTTCAGAACAAATCGAAAAGGGAAAACTTAGACCGTTAAATCTGGCTGAAATTCCTTAGCGTACGTTTTCTCCCCGTTAGTATTGGAACCCCATAAGCATTTCCAATCCCATTTGTCTGCATAGTGATTGATAAGTTCGTCGTGCCAAGGAATGCCTTCATTGCGAGATAATTCATTAAATGGCCATTTATCGGCATAACGCGCAATGAGTTCGTCACTCCAAGGTAAAGATGGATTGGACGATAAACCAAAGCCACCACCATCCCAGCTCCACTGATCAAGATAGCGATCGATGAATTCCACTGTCCAAGGTATATTTTCGTTGGATGAAAAACGACTAAAACTCAAACGGTGTTGATAGCGTTCGATTAGGGTTTCATTCCAAGGTAAAGATGGATTACCCGCCCAATCCCGAATGTAAATTTCATAACCATACCTATTTTTGTCATGCGCATAACGCTCAAGCAGCGCTTCCATGCTTGAAATAGCATGTATATTCAAGTGTGAGAATACCCATTTATTCTCGTACTTTTTTAACAATTCATCGCTCCACGGCAAGGCATCATTACCCGATAATGCTCCCCAGTTCCATTTGTCTTTATGGCGTTCAATGAGTGATTCAGTCCACGGAATATGTCTATTCGCAGACAAACCTTCCCAATGCCATTTGAGTTCGTCGTACCAGTTCCCTGTTATAGCTAAAGCGGCATAAAAAGATGTGGGATAGTCGATGTAGAAAAAAGCTCATCAACAGAATATCTCATTTTATGTCGAATAGATTTGAGTTGCGCCCAAGTATGTTCAATAGGATTTAAATCAGGCGAATAAGGTGGTAAAAATTCAGCAATACAACCTGCCTGCTGAATGCTATTAACAATATCATTTCGCTTATGAAAAGAAGCATTATCCATAACAATAACGGTACCTACAGGTATTTTAGGCAGTAAATCTTTTGTCATCCAAGCATGGAAAACATCTGCATTTACATTGAATTGAAATAAAGTAACCGTTATCAACAAGCCGTTCATTAGTGCCCCAATAGCATTAGTTCGTCCTTTTGCGCCCCA
>ERZ1034361.1235-NODE-1235-length-14069-cov-2.823971_pt1 | contig 14069 bp, 12 predicted proteins | sample MGYA00520617_ERZ1034361 | MGnify/ENA primary metagenome ERZ1034361 (study PRJEB33736, sample SAMEA104284507) | Azolla filiculoides | biome: Urban; feature: Water surface; material: Ditch water | place: Netherlands | collected 2015-10-28 | depth 0-0.1 m ... | reverse complement strand
GCCTATGCTTCAGAATTGGTAACGCAAATCAGTAATTTGAATAACGGAATTTACTTAGACGAAGATTTGCAAAATTCTACTAAAACCGATTTTTGTATCGGAGTGGCTGGTTATCCAGAAAAACACATGGAAGCACCCAGTATGGATAGCGATATTCATTTCTTGAAGCAAAAAATTAAAAATGGTGCCGATTATATTATTACTCAGATGTTTTTTGATAACAAAAAATTCTTCGATTTTGTTGCCAAATGCAGAGCGGCTGGAATTACTGTTCCAATTATTCCGGGATTAAAACCTATCGCAACGAAAAAGCAATTGAATTTAATTCCGCATCGTTTCAAAGTTGATTTACCTGACGATTTGATTATGGCTGTGGTGAAAGCAAAAGATAATTATCACGTTAAACAAATTGGTATTGAATGGTGTACACAACAAAGTAAGGAGCTAATTGCTGCTGGTATTCCAATTTTACATTATTATTCCATGGGAAAAGCAGAGAATGTAAAAGCGATTGCTAAAGAAATTTTTTAATTACAATTATCTTGTTATTAGCCCAGTTATTAAATTACTAGTTTGTTTTTCTGGTAATAGCTTGTGGATACAATTTATTTTTTGTAACTTCATTCCAAGAAAATTAAGTTATTATGAAAAATTTAGTATTCACTTTCGTAATAGTACTCGTATCTCAAATGGGATTTGCGGGTGAGTTAGACTCTATTTTAAGTAAAGCTAGAGCTTTAACTAACAATAAAGATTACACCGAAGCTATATTAGTATATGAAAATTATATTAAAGTATCTAAAGGTGAAAACTTAAAAGAGGTATATATAGAATTAGCAAATTGCTACTTCTATTTAGGAAAAAAACATGAAGCAGTGAATAATATAAAAACCGCTATTGTGAAACATGGTTTTACAGAAGAAGATTTTATTTATAATTCTGTACTAAATGAAAAATTATCATCTTACGCTCTTTCCGTTTTGTATGATGATTATTATAAGCTTAGAAATAAGTATTTGGCAACTTTAAATTAAGTTTAGTCAATTGATAAAAAAATCTCCTTACAAGATCTTGTAAGGAGATTTTTTTATTTCTTCCCAGTTTTCTCTCTGAATATCTGTTCAAGGTTTTTACTTTTCAATACAATTTGTAAGGTTCTTAATTGATGTTCTTGAGCAAAATCAAACAATGATGGACGCATATCCGTAGCTGAATTAAAAGTTAATTCCCAAACTAAATCATGTGTGTTTTTTGCTGATTTTAAATTAGGTAGAGATGTAAAAATAGTTTCATTTACTTTTTTATCGAATTCTACTTCAATAATTTGTTCTGCTTCTTCCTGAACAAGATTGTTTAATTTTTTATCGGTAACAATTTTACCTTTGTCAATAATGATGATTCTATCGCATATCGCTTCCACTTCTTGCATAATGTGCGTTGAAAGAAAAACGGTTTTATTTTTTCCAATGTTTTTTATCAAATCACGAATTTCTACCAATTGATTTGGGTCTAAACCAGTCGTTGGTTCGTCTAAAATCATCACATCTGGATTGTGTAATAAAGCCGTTGCTAATCCAACACGTTGACGATATCCTTTTGATAATTCTCCTATTTTCTTATGACTTTCTGGCGTTAACCCTGTTAAAGCAATTACTTCGTCAATTCTAGATTTCGCAACTTTATGTAAATCGGCATTAAAAGCCAAATATTCTCTAACATATAAATCTAAATAGAGTGGATTATGTTCAGGTAAATACCCAACCGACTTCTGTACTTTTTTTTGTGCTGAAGTTACATCGTATTCGTTTACAACTGCAGTTCCGCTATCTGCTGTTAAATAAGTGGTCAAAATTTTCATCAAAGTGGATTTTCCGGCGCCATTTGGACCTAAAAAACCTACAATTTCTCCCTTTTTTACAGAAAAGCTAACGTTATCTAACGCTTTTTGTAATCCGTAATTTTTTGAAATATTTTGAACTTCAATCGACATATGATATAAATTTTAGCAAAAGTAACTTTTTTTAATTGAACTCAAATTGATTTAAAAAAGTATTTACTGTTTGAAATTTCTTTAAAATTTTTCGCTTTTCAAGGCTGTTTTTAATTTAATTTTATAATTCTTAAGCATAATTAATTGTAATTTTGCACGCAATTGATTATTATGGAAAATAAAAAAGAATTACGTACTTGGTTAGATGATTTTCAATTGAATCACCCGCTTGTAATTGCAGGACCTTGTAGCGCAGAAACTGAAGAACAAGTTTTAAAAATAGCACATGAATTAAAGAATTCTGATGTTTCTATTTTTCGAGCGGGAATTTGGAAACCTCGTACACGGCCAGGTGGATTTGAAGGTGTGGGCGAAATCGGATTGAAATGGTTGCAAAAAGCAAAGGCAGAAACTGGTTTGTTAATGGCAACGGAAGTTGCTACGGCAGCTCATGTAAAATTGGCATTGGAACACAATATTGATGTGCTGTGGATTGGTGCCAGAACTACCGTAAATCCTTTCGCAGTTCAAGAAATTGCAGATGCTTTACAAGGAACAGATAAAATTGTTTTATTAAAAAATCCAGTAAATCCCGATTTATCTTTGTGGATTGGCGGTTTAGAGCGTTTGTATAATGCGAATATCAAGAAATTAGGAGTAATTCACAGAGGATTTTCTACTTACGAGAAAACCAAATACCGCAATAATCCGGAGTGGCAAATTGCGATTGATTTGCAAAATCGTTTTCCTGATTTACCTTTGATTTGCGATCCTTCGCATATTACAGGAAAGCGCGATATGATTCAAGAAGTATCGCACATTGACCCAGATAACGCTTGGAGTGATGCTGCTCAACAAGTTACTCCAGCTACATTAAAACAAATGTTTGTTGATTTACGTGTGAGAAAAGTCACAGATGATGAAAGCGAGTACAATCAAAAAATGGCAAAACTCCGCATGCAAATTGATGAATTTGACGAAAAGCTGTTAGAAATTTTAGGGAACCGAATGAAAGTTGCTGATAAAATTGGTTTATTAAAGAAAGAGAAAAATGTTGCCATCTTACAAAATCAACGCTGGAACGAAATTCTTGGTAAAATGATTTTAGAAGGCCAAGAGAAAGGGCTTAGTAATGAATTTGTAATGTTATTATTTAAGGCTATTCACCAAGAAAGTATTACACATCAAGAGAAAGTTATAAATAAGTGATTTTTTACAGAATATATTCTTACATTTTTTGTAATATCGCACCACAAATCATTTAATAATAAATAATGAAAAAAATTAATCTGTTTTTGTTTGCTTTTGTGCTTGGGATTCAATTCTTAGTTGCTCAAAACAAAATTGACAAAGTGTCTTTAACTTATGGAGAAGAGTTAGCAGACGATAAACAAAAAATCGTTAAAATCGTTGGAGAATCTAACAACAAAATCTTTGCTTTAGCAATAAAAGGTAAAGATGATTATTTTATAAAAATATTTGAATCGGGTTCAATGAAACTTATTTCATCTAATCCAATTGTAATCCCGCAAATTAGCGATAAAGAGGTTGATTTTGAAGAAATTTTTCTTTTAAATGACAACTTGTATGTCATTGGTAGTGTATATAACAAAAAAGATAAGATTTTTAATTTAGTTGCAACACAAGTTTCAGACAAAGGGGTTTTAAGTAAGTCTCCAGTTGTTTTATTTGATGCTGAAGTTGCAAAAAAATCTAGTAGAGGTGATTTTTATTTTAAATTATCTCCTGATGAAGGAGCCTTATTGGTTATGCATACCTCATTATTTTCAAAAGAAGATGCGGTAAAATATGAAGTAAAATTATTTGATGACAAAATGGGAACTCTATTCTCAAATACTGAAAAAGTTAAGTTTGATGACAGTAAAAAAGATTATGAGTTTACAATTTCTGATTTTGAAGTTAATTTTCAAGATGATGTTTTCTTAGTAGTTAATGAAAGTTATAGAGATTCTAAAAAGAAAGAACAAATTGAAAAATTTGAAATTCAAGCTTTTAAAAGAAATAATGGATATAAAAAGGAAATCGTAAATATTGATATTAAAGGGAAAGAAATTATCAATTGTAAAATGATTTCAACTAATAAGAACACTTTAAAAATAGTTGGATTTTATTCAAGCGTAAGAGAAAACGGGAAAGCAAATAAAGAACTTAAAGGAGTTTATAACGCAACTATTGATTTAAATACGAATGCAACTAATGCAGTAAAGTTTAATGAGTTTGATTATGCAACAAAAGTTAAACTATTAGGTGAGAGAAGAGCTAAAAAAGGAAAAGACGTTAAACCTTACTACAATATTACTACTATTATTGAAAAAAATGACGGTGGTTTAATCATATTATCTGAGTTTCAGTTTGTTTATGTAGGTCAAAGTTCTGGTATAGGACCATTAGCCGCAACTCCTGTAACATATACAAAAAACGAAATTATCATTACAAGTTTAAAGGAGGATGGTACATTTGAATGGGGTAATGTTTTGCCTAAAGAACAATCTGCAACTGTAACCACATTATCAATTGGATTTGGATTTGCTGGAGGTAACGGAAGTTTTGCTGTAGGTGGTGCCATTCAAATTCCATTAACTCAATTAGGAAAAGGGCCAGAATATTTAGGCGCAATTCCAATTTACAAAGACGGAGTACTTAATCTACTATTTAATGATAATGTTAAAAATAAAGGAATTACCAATATTGATGACATTAGATCGTTAGGTAATTATAACAATGCGGTCCCAGCATTATTTATCTTTGATTCTAATGGGAATATAACAAGAAAAGATCCAGAGGAAGTAATTAAAAATGAATTAGTGTTGCGACCTGGAGTATATTACAGAAAAACAAATAAAGAGTTCATAGTATATTCTTCTAGAAAAAGTAAAGATAAGTTAGGAAGAATGATTTTAGAAGATTAAAAAAATAAAAGGCTACCAACAGTAGCCTTTTTTATTGCCTAGATTTTCAATAGAAACATTATCTTTGCTGCAATTAACGTAATGGAATTACAAAATTTCTAACTTTGCATGACAGGAATCGTTTATAAATCTACCGGAAGTTGGTACACCGTCAAAACTGAAAATGGTGCCTTTTTGGAGTGCCGTATAAAAGGTAAATTTAGAATGAAAGGTATTAAAAGTACCAATCCTATTGCGGTGGGAGACGTTGTAGATTATGATATTGAAAATACTACTGATGAAACTACTGGAGTAATTACAGCGATTCACGATAGAAAGAATTATATTGTTAGAAAATCGGTAAATTTATCGCATCAAATGCATATTATCGCATCTAATATTGACGTGGTTTTTTTATTGGTAACCATCAATAACCCGCCAACAACCACAAGTTTTATCGACCGATTTTTAGTTACCGCTGAAGCTTATGGAATTGAAGCTATAATTGTTTTTAATAAAATTGACACGTTTGATGACCCTACATTAGACGAGCAATTGTATTTACAACATGTGTATACTTCAATAGGCTATAAATGTTTACGTGTTTCTGCTAAAGATGGAAAAGGAATTGACGAACTTAAAGCATTAATGAAAGGCAAAGTTTCGATGTTCTCAGGACATTCGGGCGTTGGAAAATCAACTTTGGTAAACACTTTAGAACCAGGATTAAATTTAAAAACCAAACAAATTTCGGAATCTCATTCGCAAGGAAAACACACCACAACGTTTGCAGAAATGTTTGATTTGTCTTTTGGAGCCAAAATTATAGATACACCTGGAATTCGTGGTTTTGGAATTGTCGACATGGAAAAACAAGAAATTGGTGACTATTTCCCTGAATTTTTTGCTTTGAAAGATCAATGTAAATTCAATAATTGTTTACATAAAGATGAGCCACATTGTGCTATTAAAAAAGCGTTAGAGAGTGACGAAATTTCATGGTCGCGCTATAAAAGTTATACCCAAATTTTAGAAGGCGACGAGGAACAATATCGTGCAGATATTTATGATGCCGAGCGAAAAAATAGTGATGAAATAAGAAATTCCTAGATTTCGAAGTCTCATAGATATTTTAAACAAGCAATAATTTGCAAAAAAATACAGAAATACGGATTTCCGTAAATAAATTCTGTTATTTTTTTTATTTTTGGTGAATGAAAGCAGTTATTCAAAGAGTTTCTCATTCATCAGTAAGCATTAATAATCAAATTGTAGCTCAAATTCAAAGTGGTTTGTTAGTTTTAATTGGTGTTGAAGATGCCGATAACAAAGATGATGTTCATTGGTTAACTTCAAAAATCGTGAATCTTCGTATATTCCCAGATGAAAATGAAGTAATGAATTTATCATTAAAAGATATTGATGGAGAAATGATTATAGTTTCTCAATTCACCCTACATGCATTAACTAAAAAAGGGAATCGTCCTAGTTATATTAAAGCTTCAAAGCCAGAAATTGCTATTCCACTTTACGAATCTTTTATAAAAGAAATGGAAGTGGAATTAGGTAAAAAAGTGCAAACTGGACAATTTGGTGCGGATATGAAAGTAAGTTTGGTTAACGATGGACCTGTAACTATTATAATTGACACAAAAAATAAAGAGTAATAATAAAGTAAATTCTAATGTTAAAAAAAATATTGTTTTTTCTTCTTTTAACTTCATTTTGCTATTCACAAGATTTTAGATTATCAGCGTTGTCTATTTCAAAAGAATTAACTGAAAATGCGAATAGTGTAGTTAGAGATCAAAAACTTGAAATTGACATTTCTTCTTTAAATCAAATGCAAATTAAGAAGAAAAAAATAATATCAGTTCTAAACAGTAAAGGTTTAAATAATGTAGATGCTGTGGAATATTATGACAAATCAACAAAAGTCAAATTAATTGAAGCTACTATTTACAACTCTTACGGAGAAGAAATAAAAAAAATAAAAAGAAAAGATTTTCAAGACCGAAGTGTTGTAGATGGCTTTTCGGTTTTAACAGATGGTAGGATATTGTATTTAGATTACACACCTATAGCCTATCCTTTTACAATTGTTTATGAAAGTATTGTTGAAAGTAACAATACAGCATTTATTCCTTCTTGGTATCCGCTGGATGATTATTATGAAAGTATTGAAAAATCATCAATTAAAATTGAATATATAAAAACATTAGGATTTAAGTTTAAAGAAAATAATTTTATTGGCGATAAAATAAAAAAAGAAGAAAAAGAAAATTCGATTACATATACTGCCGAAAATATTTTTGCAGAAAAACCTGAAGAATACTCTCCAATAATTGAAAAAAAATTTCCTATTGTTGTTTTTGGATTAGATAAATTTAATTTAGAAGGTTTTGAAGGTAGCGCTGTTTCTTGGGAAGAGTTCGGAAAATTATGGTATAAAAATTTAGTCTCCGATTCGGAAGAGATTAGTTTAGAAACAAAAGCAAAAATTAATGAACTTGTAAATAATGAAACGGATGTTTTAAAAAAAGCAAGAATAATTTATGAGTTTGTTCAAAATAGAACTCGTTATGTAAGTGTTCAATTAGGTATAGGTGGATGGAAGCCAATGAAGCCAATAGATGTGGATAAATTAGGATATGGTGATTGTAAAGCCTTGTCTAATTACACACGTGTTTTATTAAAAAATGTTGGAATAGAATCGTACTACACTGTAATATACGGCGATAGTAAAAAGAAAGATTTTGATCAAGATTTTGTTTCTAAACAAGGAAATCATGTTATATTAACAATCCCTTATCAAGACAAAAATATTTTTTTAGAATGTACAAATCAAAACGTTCCGTTTGGTTACGGAGGTACATTTACAGACGATAGATTTGCTTTGTTAATAAAGCCTCAAGGCGGGCAAATAATAAAAACTAGTTCTTATTCCGAATTAGATAATTTACAACAAATACATGCAAAAATGTCATTTGACACGAATGGAAATTTAGAAGGAAATATTAAGATTGTTTCTAAAGGAATTCAATATGATGATGTGTATAATATTCAGAATAGTTCAAAACAAGATATTGAAAATTATTATTACCAATCAAAATTTCCATGGATTAATAATATGAAAATTGAGTCGTTTACTTTTAATAATGATAAGGATAAAATTGAATTTACAGAGAATTTAAAAGTAAAAATTGAAAAAAGTTTAGTCAAAACCAACAATGTTAATTTGTTCTCATTTAATATATTTAATAAATTAACATCAATACCTCAACGATACAAAAACCGAAAGTATCCTTTAGAAATTAAGAGAGGATATTCTGATGAAGACATTGTAGAGATTGAGATTCCATCTACATTTAAAATAGAATCAATCCCTGATGATGTAATAATTGAGAATAAATTTGGGAAATATCAGATGGAGTGTAGGGTAAAGAATAACGTGTTTATTTACAAAAGAGTAGTAACAATTAAACAAGGAGTTTACGAAAAATCAGAATACGAAAATTATAGACAATTTATTGAACAAATCGTGAAAAATGACAACGCAAAACTTACAATTAAAGAATAATAAAATGAAATTTATGAAAACAAAACTATTGATTTTTTTACTTTTTACAACATTTGTATATTCTCAAGAATATGAACTTGGAAAAGTTACCATTGAAGAATTAAAAGAGACAAAACATCCAAAGGATACTTCAGCAGTTGCTGCTTTTATTTTTTCTAAAGGAAAAACTAGTTTGCAATATCAACAAGGAAAAGGATTTTTATTAGTTACAGAAGTAGAAAATAAAATAAAGATATATAAGAAGGAAGGTTATGAATGGGCAAATGAAGAAATTTCTCTTTACATTGGTGGAAATGAGAAAGAAACTGTTTCTTTTTCAAAAGCAATAACTTACAATCTCAAAGATGGAAAAATTGAAAAAACAAAGTTAGGACGTGATGGAGAGTTTGAAGAAAAAGTTAATAAGTTTTGGACAAAAGGTAAAATCTCAATGCCTAATGTTAAAGAGGGGTCTATTATTGAATATAAATATGAAATAAAATCCCCATATTTAAACAGTTTCCCTGTTTGGGAGTTTCAAACTTATATACCAGTAAATTATTCAGAATATACAACCCAAATTCCTGAATATTTTATTTATTCAAAAATGAATAAAGGTGAATTAATTCCTAAAGTTTCTGTTGATAAACAAAATAAAGATATAATATTTAATTCATCTGAAAGATATTCTGCAAATGGGGTTATGACGACTGATTTTTCAAAACAAACTGTTAATTATGAAGAAACAAAAACAACTTATGTTTTAAATGATATTGTTGCTATTAAAGATGAAGCTTTTGTTAATAATGTAAAAAATTATTCATCTAGTATCTTACATGAATTATCTATGACAAAATATCCAAATTCACCAACTAAATCATATTCATCAGATTGGGAGTCTGTCGTAAAAACAATTTACGACAATGAAGATTTTGGAGGGCAATTAAATAAAGCAAATTTTTATGAAGAGGATTTAAATGCTTTGTTAAAAGATATAACAACTACTGAAGATAAAATAGCAACTATTTTTAGTTACGTTAAAAATAGATTAAATTGGAATGGATACGTAGGGTATTATTCAGACAAAGGAGTAAAAAAGGCTTATCAAGAGAAAACAGGTAACACTGCAGACATTAACTTATTGTTAGTTTCAATGTTAAATTATGCCAAATTAAATGCTAGTCCCATTTTATTAAGTACTCGTTCAAATGGAATACCAATCTTTCCTAGTAGAAATGGATTTAATTATGTGATAGCAGGAGTAGAATTAAGTAATGGTTCAGTAGTTTTGTTAGATGCTACAAATAAAAATGCTGTTCCTAATATCATTCCAGAAAATGCTTTGAACTGGTTTGGAAGAATAGTGCGAAAAAATGGAACCTCTGAAATGGTAGATTTATATCCTAAAAAAGTATCATTAGAAACTATTTCAATCTTGGCAGAATTAAAATCCGATGGTTCAATTTCTGGAAAACAACGTAAACAATTAACAGATTATAATGCATTTCGATTTAGAAGTAGACATGCTAATAGAAATCACGATGATTATGTTCAAGAATTAGAAAAAGAACATAATTTTTCTGCAGTAGAAAATTATGAAGTAACTAATACTAATGATTTGTCTAAGCCTATTGTTGAAACGTATAGTTTCTCAAGTAATTCTATGACAGATATTATCGATTCTAAAATATATATTACACCAATGCTTTTTCACCAAATGGACGTAAATCCTTTTAAAGCGGAAGAAAGAGCGTATCCTATAGATTTTAATTTCCCTTCTAAAGATACGTACAACTTTAGTATAAAAATTCCTGAAGGTTATGTTGTAGAATCAAAGCCTGAGACTTTAAATTTAAATATGAATCAAAATATGGTTTCTTTTAGATATTCAGTTTCTGAAAATTTAGGTACCATTCAATTGTCATGTGTTATTGAAGTTAACTCACCAATTATTGAAAGCGATTATTATCCTCATTTAAAAGAACTTTTCAATCAAATTGTCTTAAAACAAAACGAGAAAATTGTATTAGTAAAGAAATAATTATGAATTTAAAAAACGCACAACAAGAAGTTGATAATTGGATTAAGGAACACGGTGTTCGGTACTTCAATGAATTAACAAATATGGCTCAACTTACTGAAGAAGTAGGTGAAGTGGCTAGAATTATCGCTAGAAGATATGGCGAACAATCAGAAAAAGAGTCAGATAAAAACAAAGACTTAGGTGAAGAATTAGCCGATGTTGTTTTTGTGGTTTTGTGTTTGGCAAATCAAACAGGAGTTGATTTACAAGCAGCTTTCGATAAGAAAATGGATTTAAAAACAAAACGCGATCATGATCGCCATCACAATAACGATAAATTGAAATAAATTGAACTGGATTTTACTCATAATAGCAGGTTTATTCGAAGTAGGCTTTGCAACTTGTCTCGGAAAAGCTAAAGAATCAACCGGAAACACTTCTTTACTTTGGTACGGAGGTTTTTTAGTTTGTCTTTCTATTAGCATGATTTTGCTGGTAAAAGTCACAAAAGAATTGCCTATCGGAACCGCTTATGCAGTATGGACAGGAATTGGCGCTGTAGGAAGTGTTTTAGTTGGAATTATCGTTTTTAAAGAACCCGCTACTTTTTGGCGCGTATTTTTTATTAGTACCTTAATACTCTCAATAATTGGATTGAAAGTCGTTACCAAATAATGGATTTACTTTTAACATACAGCTCGCAGCTTGCAACTCGCAACTCGCAACTTTCCATCACAGGAAGTAAATCTGAGACAAATAGACTATTGCTTTTGCAAGCTTTGTATACCAATTTAATTTTGGAAAACACTTCCAATTCTGATGACTCCGAAGTGATGCAAAAAGCATTGCAAAACTCCCCACTCATAGACGTTCACCACGCAGGAACAGCGATGCGGTTTTTAACTGCATATTTTTCTATTCAAGAAGGAAAAGAAGTAGTTTTAACAGGCTCTTCTCGAATGAAAGAACGTCCGATTCAAATTTTGGTTGACGCTTTAAATCAGTTAGGAGCCGAAATTACTTATGAAGAAAAGAAAGGTTTTCCTCCAATAAGAATCAAAGGGAAAAAAATAACCCAGAATAAAGTATCACTGTCAGCCAATGTAAGCAGTCAATATATTTCAGCCTTGTTGTTAATTGCGCCCAAATTAGAAAAGGGTTTGGAATTAACCTTAGAAGGCGAAATCACTTCGATCCCCTACATCAAAATGACGTTAGCACTATTGAATGAAATAGGAATTGAAACTTCTTTTGTTGGAAATAAGATTGTGGTTTGTCATGCTGAACTCGTTTCAGCATCTCAGTTAACTGTAGAGTCCGATTGGTCATCTGCATCGTATTGGTATTCCATTGTGGCGTTATCTAAAATCGGAACTCAAATTACTCTTTCTAGTTATAAAGAAAATAGCTTGCAAGGCGATAGCGCTTTGGTAACCATATATCAAGATTTTGGTGTTGAAACTACTTTTAATACAGATAATTCAATCACGATTTCTAAAATAAACAATTGTCAATTGTCAATTGTCAATTATCAATTAAATAATTGTCCCGACATTGCTCAAACCATAGCGGTAACTTGTTTCGGATTAGGAATAGGTTGTGAATTAACGGGATTACACACGTTGAAAATCAAAGAAACCGATCGTTTAGAAGCTTTAAAAATGGAGTTAACTAAGTTAGGAGCCGATATTTCAGTCACTAATGATGCGCTATATTTAAAATCTTCAGTAACTATTAAAGAGAATGTAAGCATCGCTACTTACCAAGATCATAGAATGGCAATGGCATTCGCACCTTTAGCTTTGAAAGTTCCAATACTAATTAATGAAGTAGAAGTAGTTTCTAAATCGTATCCCGATTTTTGGGAAGATTTGAAAAAAGCAGGATGTTCTATTGAAGAAATTTAGAAAGAAAGTCGGGATGACTGGATTCGAACCAGCGACCCCTAGCACCCCATGCTAGTACGCTACCAGGCTGCGCTACATCCCGAAACTATTGCAAAAATAATAACTTTAATTAGATTTATAAAAAATAAACATCAATTTACTTGACAACCCCTATTTGCAGATTGTATATTTGCAACCTTGTTTAGGAGTTTAAAATCTCTTTAAACTTTTAAACTATAAACTTTTAAACCTAAAAGAATGAAATTATCTCATTTCAATTTCAATTTACCAGAAGAATTATTAGCTGAATTTCCAACCGAAAACAGAGATGAATCTCGATTAATGGTGGTAAACAGAAAAACAGGAACTATTGAACATAAATTATTTAAAGATGTTATTGATTATTTTGATGACGGAGATGTAATGGTGTTAAACAATACTAAAGTTTTTCCAGCTCGTTTGTACGGAAATAAAGAAAAAACGGGTGCTCGTATCGAAGTTTTCTTATTAAGAGAATTAAATGCAGAACAACGTTTGTGGGATGTTTTAGTAGATCCAGCACGTAAAATTCGTATCGGAAACAAATTATACTTTGGAGACGACGATTCGTTAGTGGCTGAAGTTATTGATAACACTACTTCTCGTGGTAGAACATTACGTTTTTTATACGATGGTTCTTACGAAGAATTCAGAGAAAAATTAGTAGAGTTAGGAGAAACTCCTATTCCTAAATACATCAATCGTGAAGTAACGCCAGAAGACGCAGAGCGTTATCAAACCATATACGCTAAAGAAGAAGGTGCTGTTGCAGCTCCAACTGCTGGTCTACACTTTTCTAAGCATTTATTAAAACGTTTAGAAATTAAAGGTGTTGATTTTGCAGAAGTAACTTTACATGTTGGTTTAGGAACATTTAATCCAGTGGAAGTAGAAGATTTATCGAAACACAAAATGGATTCTGAAGAAATGATTATTACACAAGAAGCTTGTGATATTGTAAACAATGCCAAAGTGAATAAGAAAAAAATATGTTGTGTAGGAACAACTTCAATGAGAGCAATGGAAAGTTCGGTTTCTTCTCAAAGAACTTTGAATCCTTATACAGGATGGACTAATAAATTCATTTATCCTCCTTACGATTTTAGTATTGCAGATTGTATGATTACTAACTTCCACACCCCAAAATCAACATTATTAATGATGATTTCAGCTTTCTGTGGTCATGACTTAATGATGAAAGCTTACAAAGAAGCCATCCAAGAAAAATATCGTTTTTATTCTTACGGAGACGCGATGTTAATTATATAATTTAAATCCCAATCGAAAGGTTGGGATTTTTTATGTTCTAATCCGCTCTTATCAAATTCCTTTTGCCTTTTTTAAAAGAGGGACACCTACTAACTTTTACCTATTTTTGCTAACCAAATAACCAAGAAAATGATTTTTGAAAATACTCGTGAATTCGCACAAAGTTTAGACGTTCAAGACGAATTAAGAAAATACAGAGACGAATTTTACTTTCCACATGTCAACGGAAAACAAGTAATTTATTTTACTGGAAATTCATTGGGTTTACAACCTAAAAGAACGAAAGCTTACGTGGATGAAGTGATGAACGATTGGGCCAATTTAGCGGTAGAAGGACATTTTTATGCAGATAAACCTTGGTGGGATTATCAAGAACGATTCGCTGCTCCGTTAA
>ERZ1034361.1232-NODE-1232-length-14089-cov-1.951970_pt1 | contig 14089 bp, 15 predicted proteins | sample MGYA00520617_ERZ1034361 | MGnify/ENA primary metagenome ERZ1034361 (study PRJEB33736, sample SAMEA104284507) | Azolla filiculoides | biome: Urban; feature: Water surface; material: Ditch water | place: Netherlands | collected 2015-10-28 | depth 0-0.1 m ... | reverse complement strand
GATAGAACCTAATACGGCGTAACAATCGCGAACATCATTAACTAAAACACGGATTCCTACAAGATCATAAATGTCATTGAACTCTCGTCCACGAACTACCATCTTTTGATAAACAGAGAAAAAGTGCTTCTTTCGGCCAGTCACCGTTGATTCGATGCTGTCTCTTTGTAAATCTTCTTTAACTGTTGCTATAACTTCTTCAGTTAACTTGTCGCGAGAAGGAGATCGCTCTGCCACAAGACGCGATATTTCTTCAAACTTTTTTGGCTCCAAAACTTCAAATGAGAGATCTTCAAGCTCCCATTTGAGTGCGTTCATACCTAGACGATGCGCAAGAGGTGCGTAGATATCCAAAGTTTCTCGAGCTTTACGTTCGGCGCTCTCCGGCGATACAAACTTCCAGGTTCGTGCGTTGTGTAAACGATCTGCAAGTTTGATAACCAATACACGAATATCGCGCGACATAGCGATAACCATTTTGCGAACGGTTTCTGCTTCAGCTGTTGGGCCGTAGGTTAATTTGTCCAACTTCGTGACACCATCAACTAAATTTGCAATCTCATCACCAAAATCAGAGCGCAACTGAGATAAGGAGTATGAAGTGTCTTCGACTGTATCGTGCAGTAGTGCGGCGATAATCGTGGCTGGATTCAAGCCAAGGTTTGCCAGAATTTCAGCCACAGCAACTGGATGAGTTATGTATGGCTCACCTGATTTGCGTAGCTGACCCTCATGGGCATCACGTGCGGCTACAAAAGCACGTGACACCTCATCAGAATCTACTGAGGCGTGATTTTCTTTGAGAGCACTAATTACTGGTGCTATCAAAGTATCCACAAAGAACCTTACTTACGACCTTTGCGCTTTGGTTGGTTACGTGGACCACGTCCATTAACCGCCGCAACAGATGAAGAAAGGACACCTTCTGTTGAAGCACCAGAGCGAGAGTTGACGCGCTTAGCAAGTGCCTGCATTGCAGGCTCCTTTTCGCGCAGCTGTGCCAGCACGGGAGGCGCGATAAAGATCGAAGAGTATGTTCCAACAGCTAGACCGATAAAGAGCGCGAGGGAAAGATCCTTCAACGTTCCAGCACCGAGTAATCCTGCACCCACAAATAAAATTGAACCAACAGGAAGAAGTGCGATCAAAGAGGTATTTGCTGAACGAACCAAAGTTTGGTTAACCGCGTGATTAACAGCCTGAGAGTACGTCTTAGTTGAGGTTGATGAGATTGAACGTGTGTTCTCTCGTACCTTGTCGAAAACAACGACAGTGTCATACAAGGAGTAACCAAGAATTGTTAGGAAACCAATAATGGTTGCTGGAGTCACATCAAATCCAACAAGGGCGTAGATACCGACGGTGATGAAAACGTCATGGACTACCGCTGCGATCGCGGCAACAGCCATTTTCGGTTCAAATGCCATTGCTAGATACAACATAACTACGATTAAGAAACCAACTAATCCATACAGCGCCTTGCGAGTAATTTCCTTACCCCACGAAGGTCCGATGATTTGAGTGTCAATTGACTCAACACTCACACCAAACTTCGCTGCAAGTGCATCCTGAACTGAGTTGTTCTGAGCAGTATCCAAGGCGCCAGTTTGAACGCGAACCTTGTCACTTCCAATATTTTGAACGATGAGCTCGCCTGGAACTCCTGTTGCCTCAACAGCGCTTCGGGCATCTTCAACCGAAGCGTTTACCTTATTAACAGTAAATGAGGAGCCACCTTTGAACTCAATTCCAAGGTGTAAACCCTGCAATGAAAGTGCAGCAATAGATGCTAAAACAAATAGTGCCGAAATCGAATACCAACGACGACGCTTACCAATGAAGTCGATTGCGGTTTCGCCGCGATAGAGACGTCCTCCAAGACCAGAAATCTTCGACATCTTTATGCCTCCTTCGCAACAACGGTTCCCAAGCTCTTGCTTGAGAATCCAGATAAGGGATGACCTGAGTTAAAGAAGTTAACTCGAGCTAAAATTGAAACCAATGGCTTTGTGAATACAAAGACCACAATCAAGTCCACCAAAGTAGTTAAACCAAGAGTGAAGGCGAATCCTCGAACTCCACCGACTGCGAAGAAGTAGAGAAGCACCGCAGCGATGATAGAAACAAAGTCAGCTACCAGGATTGTTCGGCGAGCTCGCGCCCAACCGGTTTCAACCGCTGTTCGCAAAGAACGACCTTCGCGCATCTCATCACGAACACGTTCGAAGTAAATGATGAACGAGTCAGCGGTTACGCCGATAGCAACGATCGCACCTGCAATACCCGCCAATGTAAGCGTGAATCCAATCCATTCGCCAAGCAAAAGGAAGAGAAGGTAGGTCAATGAACCAGCAACGGCCAAAGAGCCAACAGTTACTATTCCGAGACCTCTGTAATACAAGAGTGAGTAGAGACAAACTAGAGCAAGACCTAATCCACCAGCTAGTAGGCCCGCATTAAGTTGATCTGCGCCAAGTGTTGGTGACACTTGCTGAACTTCTCCGCGGTCAAATGCAAGTGGCAAAGCACCATACTTCAAAACATTTGCAAGATCCTGAGCTTCAAGTTGCGTGAAGCTTCCTGTGATCTGTGCATTTCCTGAAGGGATAGCTTCGGTGATTCTTGGTGAAGATACAACCAAGCCATCAAGAACGATTGCTACCTGATTGGTAGGTTCTGCCAAAGAGGTAACGCGTGAGGTTAATGCGCCGAATGCTGATGTTCCTTCATTGTTAAATGTAAGACTTACAAACCAAGCGCTACCAGCTTGAGTGTCTAGACCCGCCGATGCCTTGGAAATCTGACGACCAAGAACTTCTGCTGGCGCCAAAATGTACTTAGTTACGCCAGCACGATCACATGCAACGATTGTGTCTGTTGGTGCATCTGTTCCTGTGCCTTGAAGATTTTCAGACTTAGTACAGTCGAGAGCCGCAAACTTTGCATTGACATCTGCGCTCACACCAGAAGTTGGAGTTGCCGCAGAATCTGCCGCTGCAGGATTTCCTGACGCTGACGCCAAGACCTGGCGAAAACGCAACTCTGCTGTCTGTCCAACTAACTCAACAACTCGTCGACCCGTGTCTCCTGGTACTGAGATAACGATCTGACGATTTGTTCCGCTTCCTTGTGCAGTTACCTCTGATTCAGCAACACCAAGTGAGTTAACACGTTGACGAATAATTGAAACAGCTTGATCAATTGATTCGCTGGTTACTTTGCCGGCTTCACCAGGTGCGATACGTGGCTGCAAGGTAACCGAGGTACCTCCGCGTAGATCGAGTCCTAGATTTACAGAGGTCGCACCTTGAATGAAGACGAGGCTGGTCATGGCAACGAGTACCAGACCTAAGATCGCCAAAGAGCGGCCAGGGCGGGCAGCCGTCTTTACAGGTTTATTAGTTGTAGACATAACCCGAGAGTCTAGGCGTCAGGTGCGGGTAAGTCGAAAAGCGTGGCGATTTCCGCAGGTGGTGTTCGTCCTATGTGGCGCCAGCCCTGAGCGGTAGCCACTCTTCCGCGTGGGGTTCTGGCCATAAATCCATTTCTGACCAAGAAAGGTTCTGCCACCGATTCGACGGTTTCAACCTCCTCGCCAACCGCTATTGCCAAGGTAGAAAGACCCACCGGTCCCCCATTAAAACGCTCGATCAAGGCGGTAAGAACTCCCCGATCTAATCGGTCAAGTCCTAGTTCATCAACCTCATACATCTCGAGTGCAGCTTTTGCATCAACTAAAGAGATCCGAGAGTTACCTTGAACCTGTCCGTAATCACGCACACGTCGCAGCAAACGGTTTGCTATGCGAGGTGTTCCTCGTGATCGTCCCGCAACTTCAACAATTGCATCCTTATCAATAACAATCTTCAAAAGTTCAGCACTTCGGGTAATGACATGGGCGATGTCTGTTTCATTGTAAAAATCCAGATGCGCAGTGAAACCAAAGCGATCGCGCAATGGACTTGGAAGTAAACCGGCGCGCGTAGTTGCACCTACCAATGTGAAGTGCGGCAATTGCAACGGGATTGCTGTGGCTCCCGGACCTTTACCAACCACAACATCTACTCGAAAATCCTCCATAGCCAAGTACAACAGCTCTTCGGCAGGTCTTGGCAAACGATGAATTTCATCTAAGAAAAGAATTTCACCCTCAACCAGAGAAGAAAGAATCGCTGCTAAGTCACCTGCATGTGTGATTGCGGGTCCGCTTGTTATACGAATCGGAGCTTGCATCTCTGAGGCGAGAATTAGGGCGAGGGTTGTCTTTCCTAATCCTGGAGGGCCAGATAAAAGAATGTGATCGGCTGGAGAATTACGATGGCGGGCAGCGGTCAGTAGTACATCAATCTGTTCACGCACTCGATGTTGGCCCACGAAATCCTGCAAAGACTTTGGGCGAAGCGCATGTTCTAACGCAGACTCTTCACCTTTTATCTGTGGCGTAACTAAACGATCATCAGCCACGTGAACTCTTTCCACTTGCAAGTGTCAGTTTCAATAATTCGCTCAGCTCCATATTTGAAGCGTCAATATCATCGCTTTGTAGCGAAGAAACAACATTGGAAATTGCAGCATCTGATTCTTTAGGTGAAAAACCCAATGAAACCAGCGCGCTTGTAAGTTGTTCACGCCAAGCAGGCTGATGTGATTTGTATTGTTGCCCGTGCGATAAATCCGACAATTTTCCTTTGAGTTCAAGAATCATTCGCTGGGCACCTTTTCGACCGATGCCAGGAACCTTTTCAATTGCTCCAATGTCCTCTTGTGCGATCGCACGTCCGAGATCTTCTGGAGTTAAGGCGCCAAGAATTGAGAGCGCAACTTTAGGTCCAATGCCTGAAACGGTTTGAACAAGCTCAAACAAGGTGCGTGATTCTTCATTAAGAAAACCAAACAGTGTTAATGAATCCTCCCGAACTACAAGTGAGGTGAAGAGCTGCACCTGAGCACCCATAGTTACCTGCGAAGATGTTTGCGGGTTGACCAGAACAGATAAGCCGAATCCACCAACTTCAACTGTTAAACGATCAGAAGCGATGGAACGAATTGTGCCTGTTAACAAGGAAATCATCGTGCACGCAACTTTTTCAGACGAGATTGTTCAGCTGCTAAAGCATTAGCAATCTTTGTATTGCCTCCCCCACGCCAAATGTGACAAATGGCAAGAGCCAAAGCATCTGTTGCATCGACAGGTTTTGGAATTGTTTCTAGTCTCAAAATATTTTGCACCATTGTCGCTACTTGGGCTTTATTTGCTCGTCCGCTACCGGTAACCGATGCTTTCACTTCTGATGGAGTGTGCATCATTACGGGAATACCTGCTTTGGCTGCAATCAGAAGTGCAATACCTGCAGCTTGACCGGTACCCATCACAGTTCGAACGTTGTGTTGTGAAAAAACTCGCTCCACAGCCACAACATCGGGTTTCCAAAGATTTACCCACTCAGAAAGTTGCTGATCTAAATCCAACAAACGTTGCTCAAGAGGAGACTCCGTTGGTGTGAGGATGACGCCAACCTCAATTAATGAGATTGGCTTTCCGATTTCACCTTCTACGATTCCGACGCCGCAACGAGTAAGACCAGGGTCGACACCCAAAACTCTCATCGTTGCCCTCGCGCTTTCCTCGTTAGTTCAGTGTTCAAGCCTAGAGATAACGAGCAACTACTTATTCGAGGCTCGCCATAACCTCATCGGAAACATCGAAGTTGCTGTAAACATTTTGGACATCATCTAGCTCTTCAATCGCATCAATGAGTTCAAATACCTTCTTAGCGCCATCGGCATCAAGCGGAATGCTCATAGATGGTAAGAATGAAGAGTCAGCGGACTCGTAATCAATGCCTGCTGTTTGTAACGCGGTACGAACTGGAACAAGATCAACTGGTTCGCTCACAATTTCAAAGGCTTCACCTAAATCATTAACCTCTTCAGCACCAGCTTCTAGAACCGCTTCCAGGATTGAATCCTCTGTCAACGTTCCATCTTTCTTAACAATAACAACACCCTTGCGATTGAATAGATAAGACACCGAACCAAGATCTGCCATAGATCCTCCGTTACGAGTTACAGCAACCTTAACTTCAGATGCTGAACGGTTTCGGTTGTCGGACAAACACTCGATCATAATTGCCACGCCATTTGGACCGTAGCCTTCGTACATAATTGTGATCCAGTCTTTTGCACCAGCTTCTAGTCCTGCACCTCGCTTGATAGCGCGTTCAATATTGTCGGAAGGCATTGAAGACTTCTTAGCTTTTGCGACCGCATCAAAAAGTGTTGGGTTGCCATCCATGTCAGCGCCACCGTTACGAGCCGCAACTTCAATTGCACGAATCTGCTTTGCAAACACCTTTGCACGGCGGCTATCAATGATCGCCTTCTTATGCTTGGTCGTCGCCCATTTGGAATGGCCGGACATTGGAACACCTCAATTTCAATGAAACTTGCTGAACTAAATTATGACGCTACTTTACCTTCTCGAGCGCTGGGCGTGCTACCTCTTCAATAAAGTATCTATGAATTCGGTGATCTCCCGTTAATTCTGGGTGAAAAGATGTTGCTAATACTGTCTGTGAGCGAACAGCCACAGGGTGGTTGTCAACGGAGGCGAGGATTTCTACATCTTTGCCTACTTGCTCAACCCACGGGGCACGAATAAATACGGCACGAATAAGATCAGAAGAACCATCATTAAATGGAATATCAGATTCAAATGAATCAACCTGACGACCGAAGGCGTTTCGTCTCACAGTTATATCTAGACCGCCGAAAGTTTTTTGCCCCTCTTTGGCATCGAGAATTTTGTTTGCCAGCAAAATCATTCCGGCACAAGAGCCATAAACAGGCATTCCCTCGCTAATTCTGGTTTTAAGTTGTTCATAAATACCGAAAACTTCAGCTAATTGCGCGATCGTTGTTGATTCTCCCCCTGGTAAAACAAGAGCATCAATTACATCAATCTCTGATGATCTCCGAACCGAAATGGGTTCTACCCCACAAGCGATAAGTGAACTGACATGCTCACGTACATCACCTTGTAAAGCTAAAACACCAACCTTCATTAGTTAAGAAATTACCAGCCGCGTTCAGCAAGTCGATGTGGCGCAGGAAGATCGGCCACATTGATGCCAACCATCGCTTCACCTAAGCCGCGTGATGCATCGGCGATAACCTTTGGGTCATCCCAAAAAGTTGTCGCACGCACACAGGCCGCTGCGCGTTGTGCAGGATTTCCAGATTTGAAAATACCGGAACCGATAAATACGCCATCGGCACCCATGCTCATCATCAAAGCAGCATCAGCTGGTGTTGCAATTCCGCCAGCAGTGAAAAGAACTACTGGAAGCTTTCCAGTTTGCGCAACCTCTTTAACCAAGTCATATGGTGCTTGAAGTTCTTTTGCTGCGACATAAAGTTCATCTTCGCGAAGCGATGAGAGACGACGAATCTCGCCACCGATCTTGCGCATGTGCTGCATCGCATTGGATACATCGCCGGTACCGGCTTCACCCTTGGAACGAATCATTGCAGCGCCCTCATTAATACGGCGAAGCGCTTCACCAAGATTTGTTGCACCACAAACAAAAGGAACAGTGAAATCCCACTTATCAATGTGGTTCTCGTAATCTGCAGGTGTAAGAACTTCTGATTCATCAATGTAATCGACACCAAGTGACTGAAGAACTTGTGCCTCTACGAAGTGACCAATGCGAGCTTTGGCCATGACAGGAATTGAAACAGCAGCTTGAATCTTTTCAATCATGTCAGGATCTGACATACGAGCGACTCCGCCTTGTGCGCGAATATCTGCTGGCACACGCTCAAGCGCCATAACAGCTACGGCACCTGCATCTTCGGCGATCTTTGCTTGATCGGCGTTAACGACATCCATGATGACGCCGCCCTTAAGCATCTCTGCCATGCCACGCTTAACGCGACCAGTGCCTGTTACTTCAGCCATTTCACCAAACTCCGCTTCGATCGAAAGATTAGGTGCAAATACTACTTTGTCTTTGAGGTTGGGCGCGACGTGAAATCAGGCTCACGATCGGTCAAAGCTATCCAAATCTGACCTGCCGCAAAGTTCATTTGTTCGCCGCTATTTAGCGTGAAGGTCGTACCTGAATCTTCAAATGGTCGATTCCAGGTTGTTGCAAACAGTTCGCCATTTCGCAGTACATAGGCCTTACCTGAACCAACAGTTTGAGAAAACGGAGTAACTCCCCCAAGTTTGTCCTTATATTCTGATGGCGTTATTGAAACCATTTGGATAACCAAAGTGGTTGGCCCTAAATGAATACCACTTTCTGCAATGTTGTCATTGTTGTTGTGTTCAAGTAACCATCGTTGTTCTTTTTCTGACCACGATGCCGAATACGTTGCAGCTGGCCAGTGCATAACAACCTTACTTGTAGGAACTCCGCCTTTTTGAAGATCACCGAAAACAGATCCAACATTCTTAGCTACATCAATTGAATACTTCTTCTCAAGTACTTTCTGCATGAGTAAATCTGCTCTTAACACCATCGCATATGGTTGTATCCGCTTCGGATCAGTTGTGTAAATGCTTGGACCCTCGTGTTGAGCACCTAAGTCTTGTACATTGGCTGCGGTAATCACCGGTAACAATTTCTTCTGCGCTCCACTGTAAGCAAAAGCAACACGACCGTACTGGGCCATGATGTCGATATCCGATATTCGCGCACTTCTCACAGGACCTACTCTTTGAGGAATCACTGAGGAAAAAACCGCCGCTAAACGAGTCAATCCCCCTTCTACCTGTTCGATGTAAACCACATCAGCATCCTCTAGCCCTATCTGTGGATGTGCCTGGGTGGTGTCATCTATCTTCACAACAAGCACAGGTCCATTGGAGCCTAGCTTTCCACTTAAATAACTCTTCTCACTCTGATCAGGAAGCAGATTAGAAACAACTGAACAACCAGTGAGAACAAAGACTGAAAGTAATATCGCAAAAAACTTACCTTAAGAGAACATCAGACTCAAACTCATAGGTCACTGGCAATGGTGCCGTTCCTGCCGATCTAACGCACCGGACAATCCACTTTCTGCCTGAGATCTACTTTTAATGTCTGCATCACGCGCTTGATATGCCGCACCTGTCAGCAACATGGAAGATGCAGGATCTGCGATATCGCTGTGAGCAATTTCCAGCGCAACCGCTGCTCGCTTTTGAAGCAGTACATCCAAATTAGCCCAACTGGTTTCGACGCGATGATGCAATCGATCTAAGCGAGTTGCCGTGAATGATAAATACCACAATGCGATCAAGAGGATGAATACCGCAACAAACCAATTAAGCATCACTTGTCATCCTTTGATAAAAATCGATTCCACGATCGAGTATCTGAAGCGAGTCGAACCTTTTCACTGCCAACAATTGACATCTCATAGACCGAATAAATTTGTTCAGCGACAACGGTCCAATCGAAACTCTGACCTCGTAATTTTCCAGCCTCAGAAAACTTCTCACGTTTATTCTCATCACGAAGCAAATCAATAATTACCTTAGCCAAATCTGTCGAATCCTCGGATGCAAATAGAGCTCCAAACTCACCATGACCGAGTAAATCTTCAAAGGCTGGGATATCACTTGCCACTACGCACGCACCGCCTGCGAGAGCTTCAGCCAAAATAATTCCGAAAGATTCTCCACCGGTATTGGGGGCCACATAAAGAGAGACTGAGGCCATGAAATCCGCCTTATCCTCCTCTGAAATCTTTCCCAAGAATTCAAATCGGTGACGTAGCTGCGGATCGATACTTTTTTCAACATCAGTTGAATCCCCAGGTCCTGCGACAAAGACCTTTATGTCAGGCGCAAAACGGGCAATGATGGGAAGGGCGTCCACAAGAACACTTAAACCTTTACGTGGCTCTTCAAATCGTCCGATAAACCCGATTGTGTTTCCTTGCCATTTTGATTGTTTTTTACCGTGAGCATAGCGAGAGGCATAAATACCGTTAGGAATAATCACCGCGTCAGTATCTAAGTGATCGGTAAGAGTTAAGCGCGCAGCCTCAGAAACGGCAATACGAGCAGACAATTTTTCGATCGCTGGTTCAAGAATTGGGCCAATCGCAAAAATAATTTTTTGACGTTTAGCGGCTGCATGAAAGGTTCCAACCATTGGACCATCGGCAGCCCAGCACGCCAATAAAGAAATTGATGGGATCGCAGGTTCATGTAGATGAAGAAGATCGAAATCACCTTGTGAAATCCATTGGCGAACCCGCGCAAACGCGACAGGCCCAAAAAGAACTCGAGCCACTGCTCCGTTGTACGGAATTGAAATTGGTTTACCGGCGCTAACGACATATTCAGGAAGAAGAGTTTCGTCGATAGCGGGTGCCAGCACGGAAACATCATGTCCAGCTGCGATCAAAAACTCCGCTAAATCACGGATATGGTTTTGTACGCCGCCAGGTGTGTCCCAACTGTAGGGACACACAATTCCTATCTTAAGCGAACGAGTGAGCATTAGCTTCGCTCCACAAAATCGCCATCAATCCAAATACGTTGAAGCATGTGCCAGTCCTCGGGCTTATCGGCTATTCCTTCTTCGAAATGTGTTGCAGTCATCTGTACGATTTCAGAAACTTTTTGCTCTTGCGTTCCTTCACTTGGCAACAACACTTGCTTGAAAACGATGTGAATGCCAGTTTCAGTATAAGAAACATAAGCTGTAATGAGTGGCGCATCTGTTTTTAGGGCAAGCAATGCTGGGCCTGCTGGCATACGAGAAGGACTACCAAAGAAAATTACATCGATTCCAGATCGGGATAAATCACGATCAGCAACTAAAGCAACTAACGCCCCTTGTCGAAGACGCTGCGCCAAAGTTCCCATCACTCGCCCATCGAGAGGCAAAACCTCCATGCCCATGTTTTGGCGATATTCCAGGAACTTCAGAAACAATTTTTCAGGTTTTAATCGTTCTGCAACCGTCACAAGGTTGACGCCTTTGCCGCAAAAATATGCTCCAGCATGATCCCAATTACCAGCGTGCGGAAGGGACACAATGACCCCCGTTTTTGCTGCAATGGCATCCATCAATAGATGTTCATTCTCAACTGTTACCGTTTCGCTGATGCGTTGTTGAGACCAATCCGGAAATCTGAAGGTGTCGCACCAGTAACGCATATAAGAACGCATGGCGTTGACAGTCAAGAGATCTAAATCTAAGGCAGTGATCTCTGGCTGAGTGCGTTGCAAATTAGAACGAAGTCGTAGAACACTCTTACCTCTTCTGCGAGTTAAGAAATCAGCTACGGCGTAGGCAAGCGAGTATGCAGTTTTTTCGGGAAGCCAGCGCACTATTCGCCAACCAGCAAAGTAGATGTATGCCGTTAAATTCTCTTTCAATTAAATGGCTCGCTTAACAATGAGCAATCTCTGGAAAACAGTAAATGTTCCAAGAAGGGCTAAAAGCCACATACCAATTGCAAGAATGTATGGAACATCTAAACCATCAAAACCAATTGCAGTTAAGGAGATAATCAAACGTTCCGTTCGCTCAGCTATACCGCCAGTACATTCGATCCCAAAACTCTCAGCTTTCGCTCGGATATATGGAACGAGCATTCCTGCTACTAAGGTCACAAGTACAACCCACGCCAATGAATCCTTTTGTTCAATTAAATAGATCGTTACACCAATCAATATTGCTGAATCTGTGACGCGATCAATTGTTGAATCCAAGAAGCCGCCCCATTTACTAGAGCCAGCCTGAGATATGCGCGCCATCGTGCCATCAAACAAATCACTTAAAGCCAAAATGCAGATGATTAAAGTTCCGAGGAAAAAATCACCTCGTGGATAGAAATACATAGAGGATGCGACAACGCCAATAGCCCCAGTCCATGTCACCGCATTGGGGGTAATTCCTAGGCGCAGGGCTGTTGCGGCCACGGGAGTAATGACTCGCGTAACCGCAGGCTTCAATCGTGCACTTAACATCAAGGACCATCGTAGGCTGACCCAGTGCAATCTCAAATTAACGACCTGGTGATTCATGTCTATGGTCACTCAAGCGCCGAACCACAGTTGGTTGCTGACACCTTTTTAGGCGTATTACCCACCATGGTTTCAGGAGATGCCGATCTCGCAATCTTTGCCATCAATCCATCGGCTGGCATTGATCAACTTACTATCGACCAATGGTCACAACTGGATGATTTTCAAACTCCACGCTTAGTTGTTGTGAATGGACTGGAAAAACAAGAGGCTGATTTTGATGATGCGGTGATGATCGCAAATCGTGTTTTTGATCAGATGATCACACCATTTTTGGTTTTACACGATGACGCGGGATTTCCTATCGCCCTGATTTCATTGCACGATTTGAGCATTATTGACTACACAAAACTTCCTGCGACGAAGATGGCTTGCTCTCCAGAACATGAGACTTTAGTTCAAGAGTTCAGAGATGAATATCTTGAGCTTTTACAATCTCTCGGCGAAGATTCATTTGCAGCCGGATTAATGTTTCCAGCAATTCCAGTTTGGATTGAAAAAGGTATTGGCGTCGATATTGTTAATTCCTACATCGAGCAATTGAAGAACTAATTACCAAGCAGCAGAGATCTCATCCCGAGTCTGCTGAAGCAGTTGTGGTAAAACTTTTGTTTTTCCAATTATCGGCATGAAGTTTGCATCCCCAGACCAACGTGGCACAACATGTTGGTGAATGTGATCAGCCACGCCTGCGCCGGATATTGCCCCTTGATTCATTCCTAGATTGAAGCCATCAGGTCCAGAGACCTTCCGAATTGTCTTCATCGCATGCGCCGCTAGAGCCGAAATCTCATTACGTTCCTCACTAGTTAGATCTGTTAGATCAGGAACGTGGCGGTAGGCGCACACAAGAAGATGTCCTGGGTTGTATGGGTATAGGTTCATAACGACATAGGCGGTAATCCCGCGATGAACAATTAAACCCTCTTCATCCTTCATCGTTGGGATTTTGCAAAACGGGCAGGCAACATCATTTCCATCTAAGGGACGATTTTCACCACGCAAATAATCAAGACGATGTGGCGCCCATAAACGTTGCCAACCATCAGGCATGCCAGCTACAGCGTTTTGATCTTCCATTAACTACACCTGGGTGCGTTCTTGGACAACCTTCTTAATTTCTGCAATTGCCTCAGCTACAGGAATTCCATTCTTCTGATCACCATTGCGATATCTAAATGAAACCGCGCCAGCTTTCTGATCCTCTTCGCCTGCGATGACCATAAATGGAATTTTCTGCATCTGTGCATTACGTACCTTCTTTTGCATACGATCATCTGAGGCGTCGATCTCAGCACGAATTCCTGCCTTGCGCATTTGCTTCATAACATCAGTTAAGTAATCTGCGAAGGTGTCGGCGACCGGAATACCAATTGCCTGAACTGGTGCTAACCATGGTGGAAACGCTCCACTGTAATGTTCTGTCAGAACTCCGAAGAAGCGTTCGATAGAGCCAAACAATGCACGGTGAATCATTACGGGGCGTTGACGAGGTCCATCTGTTGCTGAGTATTCAAGTTCGAATCGCTGCGGTAATTGGAAGTCCACTTGAATAGTGGACATCTGCCATGTGCGGCCGATTGCATCCTTTGCCTGAACCGAAATCTTTGGACCGTAAAAAGCAGCTCCACCCTCATCTAAAACCAATTCGAGGTTCTGCGCAGTTGCTGCCTTGCGCAGTGCTTCAGTGGCTTCCTCCCAATCAGAGTCTTCACCAACAAACTTTTCCTCATTCTTTGTGGAAAGTTCGAGGTAGAAATCATTCAAACCATAATCACGGAGCAGATTCAGCACGAATGTAAGAAGAGAATCGAGTTCTCCCACCATTTGATCCTTAGTGCAATAAATGTGGGCATCATCCTGTGTAAAGCCACGGGCACGGGTAATGCCGTGGAGAACTCCAGATTTTTCATAACGGTAAACGGTTCCAAACTCAAATAAACGTAATGGAAGTTCGCGGTATGACCGTCCTCGTGATTTATAAATCAAATTATGGAAAGGGCAGTTCATGGGCTTCATGTAGTACTGCTGCCCTGCGCGTTTTACAGT
>ERZ1034361.1231-NODE-1231-length-14090-cov-3.110112_pt1 | contig 14090 bp, 16 predicted proteins | sample MGYA00520617_ERZ1034361 | MGnify/ENA primary metagenome ERZ1034361 (study PRJEB33736, sample SAMEA104284507) | Azolla filiculoides | biome: Urban; feature: Water surface; material: Ditch water | place: Netherlands | collected 2015-10-28 | depth 0-0.1 m ... | reverse complement strand
ATACAAACTTCTGCCGTAATTTGCTTTTTTTCTAGTGGAATTTTATTGGTAAACAAATCCATTTCTTTAGCTGTTGACAAGTGAAATACATGCAAACGGGCTCCCGTTTTTTTAGCTAATGCTATGGCTTTTGAAGACGAAATATAACACGCTTCTGCACTTCGAATAAGATGATGACGGTTTACTGGGATAGCCTCTCCAAATTCTTCTTTATATTTTTCTGTATTAGCCTTTATAGTTGCTTCATCTTCACAATGAACGGCAATAAGCATTTTTGTAGAGGAAAATATTTTTTCGAGCACCTCCGGATTATCTACTAACATATTTCCAGTTGACGATCCTAAAAATAATTTGATCCCAGCAACATTTCTTGGAATTGTCTATAAAACTTCTTCAAGGTAATCATTGGTTCCGCAAATCATAAAGGAATAATTGGCGTGCGAACTTTCAGCGGCGATTTGGTATTTTTGTTCTAATAATTCTTGAGTAACTGCGTTTGGAACCGTATTGGGTTGTTCAATAAATGACGTAATTCCACCCGCAATCGCTGCTTTACTTTCGGTTTCGATGTTGCCTTTATGGGTTAATCCTGGCTCTCTAAAATGTACTTGATCATCAATGGCACCCGGAATTACATAACTTCCTTCGGCATCAATAATAACACAGTCAGATGATTTTACACTAATTTTTTCTGCAATTTCTTTAAATCCTTCTGATTGTTCAAAATTTGCTTTTGCATTTTCAATGCGTTGATCAATTCTCGGTTTTAGGGTTGCCAAAATTTCTTGCTTCATGAATGCATCGTTCGTATTTGCATATTTGTAATCAAGTGATTTTGCTATCGCATCGTAGTTCAGCGGCGGGTTTTCAAACGCTAAACGTGCAAAATATAGATCTGCATTGCTATTGCTTGCAACTTGGTATGAACTGTCGGGCACCTTTATGTCTGCATGAGGTAGGCTTTTTTTAGCGTTTGCATAAATTTGAGCTTCTGTTTCGGGTCTTGCTGACTTGGAGCCTTTGTCTGAGCATGCTGTAACTGATGTGGCCGCTAAAAAAATTGCAACGATAGAGGCAATAGGTTTCGATTTCATAACTAGATACTCCTTGATATAGCGCATTAAATTGTTCTTAATAATCAATGAGGTTCAATAGGTTGTCGATCAAGGTGATTGACACTTTACGATACCTCTTCGTCTTTATTGCGCATTAAGCTCAAAGGTTCATTCGGCAAGTCTTGTATCGCATTTGTTCTTTAAATTATTGAGATTGCAAGTGAACCTTTTCCTATTTCACACAATAAAGGCATCGAACAGAAGCAAATCGCTTCCAACTTAATGATTTGGTTAAGCAAAGGTAAACAGTGAAGAGCATAGTTAAACTTGTTGTAATGCTTAGTGTGGCTGTAGCTACATTGGTTGTAACAGGGTGTGCAACAACACAGCAGACAGACGGAATTACCATCACGCAAACTAAGCGTGGTGTTGAGATTAGCTCGGCAAATTCGATCCTGTTTGATACAGGCAAGTACGAACTAGAGCCCAGTGGACAGAAGTTCTTAGATCGTGTGGCTAATATATTGCTGACCAAGACTAAGAAAAACGCAATTATCGAAGGTCACACCGACAATGTTGGTGGCGCAACATTTAACCAGGATTTGTCTGAACTTAGAGCGCTTACCGTCATGAAAGGCCTGGTTGACCGTGGTGTGCCTAAAAATCGCTTGAAGGCAGTTGGGTATGGAGTGACTAGACCAGTTGCAGATAATGGTACAGATAACGGACGACGATTAAACCGTCGTACAGACATCATTATTGTGGGCGAATCAGCCAACAACATTGGAAACCCGTTTCTAGATTTCCTGAATAACCTCTTTAAGTAACGAGTACGGCAATGAAAATATGTCCTGAATGCAGTACTGAAAACAGATCCGAAGCCAAGTTCTGCAAGCAGTGCAGGCATGGGTTTGCAATAGAAGTGCCCATTAGCGAAGAGATAATCCACTGCGCGCAGTGTCATGCGACCAATGCTGCTGACAGGAAGTTTTGTGGAGCCTGTGGATCTAAGCTGCTTATTGATCCAGAGAATGGCAATTTCAATTCTGAGATTGCCAATGAACCTCAAAGAGAACTTGAGTCTTTGCCTGAAGTAGTGCCTGTTTCTAAAGTAACTATCAAGGATGCTAAGCCAATACTACCTAAGATTGATAAAGCCTTAGTTGTTAAGGCGTACTGTAGCCGTATTGAGACATTGCTCCGTAGCAAGCTAACTCGTTTATTACAATTCGCTAAACGCAAAGCAAAGCAACCGCAAGAGTCATTGGACGAAGAAACTGAACGTTCAAAGATTAAACGGATTTTCGTGATAGCTTGCGTTGCTGGTGGAACGGCAGTTGCCGCATCATTTGCCTTTTCTTGGCTCATGAGCGAATCACCAACCCCTGAAACTGCACAAATAATCGCTGCTCCAACCATTCCAGCCCAAGTAAAGACTCAAGACATGCCACAAGCCAATGTGGTTCCGCCAGTGATCGAAACTGTTGCACCTACAGCAATCATTACCCAACCTCCGCTTCCTGCTGCTAATGATGGAGCAGTCAGCAACAAAGTTGTTGTCCCCCTGGTGAACCAGGCAGGCGACAGCAATGCACAACCTGTCAAAAAGAAACAGACCAGCAACCAGCAGGATCTAAACCGTCAACGCTTGCTTGAGCTTAAGCGTCAACTCGGCCAGTAATTTAAGGAGGTATCAATGAGTATCCAAAAGCACATAACTGATAGCTATTCGTTGTTGGACGCAACAAAGGCAATGACAGACTGGAGAGCTGTAGCTGCACTTGTTGGCACAGGCATCGCTGCAGCGTTGGTGTTTGCAGTCTTTCAAGCAATAGCTATGTCTACCTTCAATATCTATATTATGGCTTTAGGTGGCATTCTTGCCGCAGTAATTGGGTTTTATGGTGTCAATGCGGTAGGCATTATGAACTTGAAGTATGTTGAAGGAATCAGACTCACGTATTTCCAAGCGTTTGCGATCTCGCTAGGGATTAGCCATCGATTAATCCTCATTGGTTTGCTGGCAAGTTTGTTTTGCCTTGCTGGTGTGTTTCTAATCGGTGTCCTTCTTTTTATCTGCAAAATGCCTGGGCTAGGTCCGGTGTTTCTCACAGGGGTGATGCCTGTAGGCTCCCTGGCAATCGGGCTTGGTGCGTTGTTTTTTGGGTATATCTTTTACCCGCTTGCAGGTCCTGCTATATGGAGCGGTGAGAAAACCATGAGAGCATTTAGCATTCTTGTTGCAATTGCACGCGTTAATATTGTGTCGATTGTGATCAAAATGGTGCTTTTAACGCTGCTTGTTGCATTCGTTAGTGGGATTGTGTTCGGTGTAATTGGTACTGGCACTGTCATTATGTCTGGCATAACGGCTTCGTTTGTAGGTCTCGACTCCATATTGAGTCATGGACTGAGCCTGGATCGCATTATGTGGTCAATGATGGGCGGTGGTTCCGGTTACTTTACCGGCGCCATGATCGGTAATGGTTTGTTATTGTTGGCAGCTTCTAGTGCAGTATCAATGATCTTCTTACGCGGTTTATGCATGATTTATCTTTCAGCACGAGATGAATGCGATCCAGAATTACTTGCTAAAAACTTTGTGCCTGAATCATTGCAAAAGAAGGTGAATGATGTCCGAGAGGCCATCTCGCAAACTCAGCAGCAAGTGCTAACTGTTCGAAAATGTAAGCACTGTGGTTCTGTTCTTAGTGCCGATGACCGGTTCTGCGGCGAGTGTGGTGAACCGCAATAGTCAGAATTTTCTAATTAACTGGGGCCTTCGGGCCCTTTTTTATTGCCTGGGAATAAGCGAATGAACTTTGTGGAGCGGCTTGCAATCAACTAATTAGCTATAAGGAAGTGACACAAACAATGTTTTTCAACTTTAACTGACTGATCATGGATAGGATTTACGGGAAACTGTCGAAGTGCTGCAAGATTCCTCGCTTTGAGCGGGGCGTTTCTGTTGGTCAGTTTATGACAGCACTCGTCATATCCTTTCTGGTACTGAGCCTGCTTTCATTTTCCATGCTTTGGGTTGGCGACAAAATCAATAAGAAAAATCTGGCGATTACGCGTTATATGGCTACCAGTCAGGCGCCTTTAACCGGTAAGTTTTATAACAACGCAGGACAGAAGCAGATAACCGTACTAACTTACGATCAACAGTTTCTTCGTGAAACCGCTAACTCGTGGCCTATTAGCTATGGACAGCATGCCGACTGGATATTAAGACTTGTCGAAGACGAAAATATCAGACCTAAAGCGATATTTCTGGATGTGACATTTACACAGAAACGTGATGACCCCAGCGTAGATCAATTGTTATCGGGGTTGTGCAAGGCCAAAAAGGAGTTTGGGGTCGACATATATCTGGCTGCTTTGGCATCGCCAAAAGATGGCCGACTGCATGTAAGAAGTGACCTGGAGCAGGGTGTTGGAGCAGGGTGCTTTGAGCTTGTCGGTGTTAATTATGCCCCTGATCCTGTAGACCGGATGGCATGGGATTACCCTATGCATTCCCATGTGGGTGCAAATGGTTGGACTTCAAATCTGCCAACACAAGATGAACCTGTACTGACAAGTGCCGCTTTAGCCATAGCAAATGGAAGCGCAGGACTGCAAGCGCCTAAGGTAGATGATTCATTAGCACTGGTCTGGGGCATCATTAATGAACAGCCGGCTGAAAACAAACCTGATTTGTTTGGCTATTGCCGTTATGGCGATATGAGCATGTTCCGTTTGTTACCTGGGGTAATACGGGGTGTTTTTACCGGGGAAGATACTCGGCCTATATGTCCTTATAACCTGACATATTCTGTTGCTCAGTTAGCAACACTTCCTGAGCAACAGCTCTCGGATGCACTTAAAAACCGATTTGTGCTTATTGGTGCGGTTGTTCCTGGCCAGAATGATCTGATTGATTCACCAGTCCATGGAACGATCCCAGGGGTTTACTTGCACGCTATGGCGTTGGATAACCTGTTGACCTTTGGCAACAGTTTTAAGCGTAGTACAAACTGGGATTTTCCGCCTTCGAAAGAATTGTTGGCTGCGGGTTTGCTATCGGTCTTCATTGTCCTCATCGTTCATGTGATCTGGCGGAGCCTTACCCATCTTGCTTTTGGAAGAGGGAGTGAGCCCAAAGAGGCTTCCTTTGAAAAGCTGGAAGTGCATCAGCGAATTATTTATCTAATACCTGAAGTCATGAATTGGTTGGCGCGAATTGCTATACAGACCACTGTGACCATGTTTTGTGTCGTATGGCTGCAGAAGTACTTTTCTATCGGCATGTTACCGGTTGTGGAACTGGTGGGGATGACGATCTTGGCAGAGATGTTCGGCTATGCCAGCAAAGTGGAAAAATTCTTTAAGCCACCCACCATACCAAAACTGCGTTAATCCATGTAATTACCACCAAGGAGATACAGAATGAAAAAATACCTTATTGCATCAGGTTTAGCGTTATTAGCAGCAAGTGCTATTGGCGCAGAGCAAATAACATCCTTATCACCTAGTGGTCGGACTGAAATCGAGTTGTTTAACAAAGCTGGCGCAGCACAATCGGTAAAGACAATTCCAGCAATCGAGATATCGTTCCCGGTAAACGTTCAGGCAAGTGAAAGCGGGTTTCTTAAGGTCAATGTTGAAGGCAAGACCTATTGGCTCAAGAGCACACAGGTTCGAATTCAGCGTGATGTTGTTGCATCCTGTGCAGCTGCAGCTGAGAGAGCAGAGCGCGTTGGTTCTACGCCAGGCCTTGCAGGTAACAGCTGCAAATAATTAAAGGCAACACATTATGATCAACTATTCAAAATCTCTGCAGAACATAATTGCTTGCTTGTCGATAGCTGCATTGCTTGCAGGCTGCCAAAGCATGGGTATGGGAGTTGATCCATCGAAGATTTCAGCTGTTAGTGAGTTGCCTGCTGCAACAGATAGAGATTGGCCAGATCAGAAGCAGGATGTTTTAAATCAACGTGCACGGGTTGAACTAGGGTTGATTCGTTCACCTGTCCTGGAAAACTACCTCAATGGCCTTTACAACAAGATTAAAAAGCAGGCAGGTGTTCCAAACTGGCAGGGTAAAGTTTATATCGTTGCTAATTCAAACCTAACTGCTTATGCAACAGCGGCGGGCAATATCTATATATCGCCTAGTTGGATTTCTACAGCTCAGAGTGAGGATGAGATTGTGGCAATTATGAGCCATGAATTTGGCCACGTATATCTGCACTATCATGAACTCGAAAAAACCAAGGTGACTGCTGATCAGGCAGCTGACTGGATAACGCTGGGTGCGGCTATTGCCCAGAATACCAATGCGCTTAATGGGTGGCCTGTGGCTGATCTGTTTGCAACTGGATACAGCGCATCGCGGGATATTGCTGTAGGCCACTACGGCAGCTCACAAGAATTGGCGGCTGACAAATTCGCGCTTAACTTAACAACTAAAATGGGCTATTCCTATGAAGCAGGTGTTAAAGCCTATCTTGAGCATCAGGCGACATGGGAAGATTTGAATGAAGCACGTCAGAAAGAATACGAAGATAAGCTTGCAGAATCATTTACAGGCTTGGGTACACTAGCCTCGATAAAAATTTCACAGGGTTGGAAATACGTAACTTCTGATCACCCAAAAACAATTGATCGGATGGACGCTGTAGCGATTGCTGCAGATGATGTTCCACCTAAGCTATTGGGTAAGAAACCCGTTGTTAAGCCATTTAATGCCATACGGAGTTCTGGCACGGTTGCCAGCATGTTAAAAAGCTTTAGCTTTGCGATGAAGGGTCTTGAAAATCCGAACGCAGTAGATGCTTACGATAATGCTAAAAAATCTGCGGCTGGTTCAAACAATAGGTTTGCCTATTCAGCCATAGCTGTATTCAAGACACAATTAGCTAGTGCGCTTAATGGAAACGTTGGAAGTTCTGTTGGGCTGGGGCGCAGCTTAGATGCAAATATCAACTCAGAACAAGACAGAGCGTGGAAAGTGTATGTGACCAAGGCTGAATTTTTAGCACGTCTGGGGCAAGTGCCAGCTGCCAAAAACACCATGGATCAAGGCTTTGCTTATTTTAGCTCAGCAGGTGAGGCTTGGCCGGAGGCTATTTTGTTCTATGGTCAGTATGAGTCTTGGGACAAAGCGAAAAAAATGGCGGCTACATGTTCTAAAGAGTTTCCGGCTTTAGCCAAAGCATGTAAAACTGCTGCCATTACCCCGGCGGAAAAAGCCGAAATGGATCGCCGTGCACAAGAGAATGCTAATCGGCTTGTGAACAAGTTGATGAAGAAGGACAAATGAAATTTAACGGATTGAAATATTTTGCCCTTGCTGTGTCAATCGTTGTAATTGCCGCATGTGGTAACAATACAAGAAAGAGCGCCATTCCGGATGCCCAGCTTCAAACGGCTAGCATCTCTGGCATGGAAGATATCCGTTATGTGCCAAGCACCAAGGCTGGCGTTAAATCTTATCTACAGGAAATCAAATCAGTGGTTGCCAAGCGGCCTCAAGATCCTAGCCGTCAGACCAACTTGCTGGCCCTATCAGGCGGCGGTGATAACGGTGCATTTGGTGCGGGCCTACTTGTAGGCTGGTCACAGAGAGGTGATCGACCTGTTTTTGACCAGGTAACCGGTATTAGCACTGGCGCCCTGATTGCACCATTTGCCTTTCTCGGTTCAGACTATGATCCGACCCTAAAGGTACTCTTTACCCAAGTGACGCCTGATGACATTTATAAGGAACGAGGCAAACTCGGCGTTCTTTTTAATGATGCACTTGCAGATGCTGCGCCGCTTAAAAGGCTAATCGATAAAACAGTAGATGGCGAGATGCTGCAGCGTGTTGCGGATGAGTACCAAAATCGGGGGCGGCTGCTTTTGATTGGCACAACCAATATCGACTCGGGCTCCCTGGTGCTCTGGAATATGGGCCGAATTGCAGCCGTGGGAACCCCGGAGTCTGCCGCGCTATTCAGGAACGTGATGCTGGCTTCTGCCGCAGTGCCGGGCGCATTTCCGCCAGTTCTGTTTGATGCAGAAGTAAATGGGCGCGAATACCATGAGCTGCATGTCGATGGCGGACTAGCCGCACAGGTCTACCTGTATCCCGCCGCTGTTAGTAAGGTAGCTATTCAATCAGGCGTCATCAAGTCCCGTAAACGGGAAGCCTACATTATCCGTAATGCGCGTTTGTCTATCGGTTGGGAAGAAACAGAACGTAACGGTCTAGGCGTGTTGAACCGTTCGTACAAGAAAATTGTCCAATCTCAAGGCTTGGGCAACTTGTATCAGATTTATGAAATCGCACGCAGAGATAAAGTGGGCTTTAATCTGGCTTATATTGGTAATGATTTTGAAGCTGAGCATCCGGCGGAATTCGATAAAACTTATATGAATGCGTTGTTTCAGTATGGCTTTGAGAAGTCAATCAAAGGCTACCCATGGCAACATATGCCACCAGGCTTAGAGAATAGTTCGGAAGAAGACTTGAATCTGCTGGCTAAATAAGCAGATCAGAGCAGAACAGCCACTGAATCCACGATGCCCAGTTCCATAATGGCATCGATCAGTGGCTGTAGCCGTGTTTTATCAACAATAGTAATAAAGATCTTTTGAACATCGCCAGCAGCTGATGAGTGAACAACATTGGCGCCAAATTTTTCAAGAATGGTCGCAATCGCACCCATGTCTGCGCCACGCTTGAGGGTAATGCTCAGGTCGGCCTCTGCGGGTGATACGACCGATTCTTTAGCAGTCCCCAACCAGTTCAATTTGTGGGCTGAATACCCAATACCTTGACCAACAATGACCAACAAGGCAATGGCAAGCGGTGGAGAGATGCCTAGTGAACGTAGTTTGGCAAGCAAACGTTTTATCAGGCTCATGCGATGCCTAGGTTTGTAATCTGCTAAAAGCCGATTTAGTGCTGCGTCTGGGTTTCGGTTGGTGCCAGTATTGCGAACAATATGACTTAATCGCTCGGCAAAATGAACCGCTTTTTTGGCCTCAGGGTGCGTGGCCATATAGCTTTGAACAAAGCTGCGGTCTTCATCAGAGAGCTGATTGGTCACGTAAAAGGGCAGCAGTTGCTCAAAGCGAGCCTGATCGGTGCTTTGCATCATGTCATCAGACATAAGCGGCCTCCGACCCGAATGCGCCTTTTACGCAATCTGCGATTTTGGCTCGGGCATTAAATAACCGGCTCTTGATTGTGCCGATAGGGCAATCAAGCCGCTCAGCTACTCTTTCCATAGGTTCTTCTTCAAACCAAGTCCAGAAGAAAGCTTCCTTATGAGTTACGGGTAGCTTGTCGATGCATTCGCGAAGTACGTCGTCCATTTCCTGGCTTTCGAGCCTGGATACGATGTCCCAGTCGGGCGCGGGGAGGTTGTCAAAAACCTCCTCATCCACATCAATAATCGATCGGGCAACACCTGAATTCTGCTTACGAATCCAGGTGCCGCAGACATTCTTGGCAATACCGCACAACCAGGTTTTAAATTCGGATGTGCCGTTATATTGCTCTGGTTTTTGAATGGCAATCATAAAGGTATCGTTGAGTATCTCTTCAGCGGCCCCGTCATCTCTTATCCGAAGCCGGATAAATGCGTAGAGAGAGGCCTGATAGTGACGGTAAATCTTCTCAACGGCTTTATTGTCACCAAAGGCAATTTGGTTCAGCAGATTTTGCAGTTCTTTTGCAGGTAGGTCTTTCATGCTGAACGAATATTTTCTGAGATGGGTGGAATTTAGCACAAAACCCTAAGACTAATGGGGTAACAGACTGCAGAAATGAACTTTTTGATCAAACCAGCAATAAAAGCCATAGAAGGTTCCAATTTCGAGGTCAATTATGAAGAAGTTTGCAGTGGTTTTGGCTAGCGTCATGGCAGTAATGCTTACTGGTTGTGGCGGCGGTGGCGCCAACGTACGCAGTGAAGTGACAACCGTGTCTAAGGGTCAACAGTTGATCGATCTGAAAAAGGCACTGGGAGATGGCGCTATTACTCAGGATGAGTACGACAAAGAGAAGTCTAAGATTTTGTCGACCAATGGTTAACAGTGTTCTGAAACGCTAAAAAGGAGATCTCATGCGTAAAAAATATAAAACTGGTGCAGCCTTAGGAATGGCTGCTGTTGGTTTGGTGCTTGTTGGTTGTGGGCTTGGTGAACCATCAAAATCACAAATTGAATCTTCATTACGGCAGCCAATATTGGCACAGGTTAAAGAAGATGGAGCCCCTTCGTACTACCTCGATGACCTTCAAAAGATTCTGATGATTGCTCTTCTAAAAAACAATGGTTGCAAACCAACTGTTGAAAAAACATTTGAATGTGACGTGACCCTCGAATTAGTTTTCCCAGAATACCGAAAAGGTAACGGACCATCAATTGATGCTCAGAAAAACTCGATTGATGTAAGCGCTAAATATCTCATGACATCAAGTGGTTGGTCGGCTGAGATACTAACTATAAGGCCTACAAAATGAAAATTTCTTTGACTAAGTTCGTGTTAGGTGCGACTCTGTTCTCCGTAGCGTTGATCGGCTGCGCTGATCAAGCCACTGAAGATGGAAGAAAGTTTCGTGAGTATATGTGTGCGTATGAACTTGCAAATGACATTGCAATTAATGCTGAGATCGGAAGAAAACCAAGTAGCTCAGGTCAAGCTGCTAAAGTAAAAGAATGGTTGAACACACACCCTTATGGAATGCTTCAAGCAAGGTATCTCATGGGTCAGGCATCTTCTCAAGAAACTGAAAGATTTCAGAAGTCATTTAATGAAACAAAATGCCCCACCTTTGATTAGTTATATGATTAGGTAGTAAAGGGGGTGGGCTTCTTATAAGAACCGCCCCCACATTGCTTGTAGTTTATTCTAATGGCTTGCAGCGACCATCTGCAAAAAATAGCGCCATTTTTCAGGCGCTTAAAGGGGGTGATGTTAGGAGGTCTCTTGAGAAATCGGAGTTTCACTGTTGCTCAATACATCCTCCTCTCGCACACTTTTAATTGCATCTGATTAGCATAGGTTCATTCGTATAAGATTAACGCTGTCTCCTATAATATGTTTTCTTGGATGGTCCTAGGAGATTTGTGTGCAAATTGCAGCGCTGGTTTGGGTGCTTGTAGGTTGCTGGTGTGTTAGCAGGGCAATTCATTGGTTGCCGACACGTTTGGCAGACGAAGAGAATTTCGTAATTGCTGAAACGCTCTCTCTGCAATCTTGCGAAAAGAAACCTGTTCTTCCCCATGTGTTGCAAGCACCATTGCTGAGTTTTTTCTCGGGGGTGCCAAAGTGTAGCTTCAAGAGCTTTGGTTATGCCGGTGCAGCTACGCTGGTCGCCCTTTGGGTATACAGTCATTTAGGATTATCCTGGGATTTTTTCTTGTGGACGGCATTTGGCTGGTGTTTGCTTGTTCTTGCAGCTGTAGACTTTCAAACCAAACTCCTCCCCGATATCCTCACCTTGCCTCTCATGTGGCTGGGCATGGTCATCCAGCTGTGGCCAGAAACCCGAACGGTGGGGCTTGAGCTTGCTGTTATTGGAGCAGTGGCGGGGTATTTACCGCTATGGTTTTTTGCGCACCTTTACAAATTGATCCGAGGTCGCGATGGCCTCGGTATGGGTGATCTCAAGCTGCTTGCTGCGATGGGAGCCTGGTCTGGCCCTTTCATCCTGCCGCATGTATTGTTGCTTGCGGCTTTGCTGGCGATTGCCCTATTTGTATTTGAACGCGTTTTGCGTCGTTCAACGGCCGGGATTCATGAAGAAAGACCTTTTGGCCCCGCAATTGTGGCCGCTTATTTTATAGTGATGCTTTTCGCGTTCTAAGTTAGCAACTCCTCAAGGTTGGACTCATGACAAATAGCGTTGCCCACATCGTCGATGACGTAATCCGTAGCCGCCGTTCAGTGCGTGCCTTCTTGCCTACGCCAGTGCCGCGTGCTGAAATCGAAACCATTCTGGATGTGGCATCACGTGCACCATCGGGTACCAATACCCAACCCTGGCAGGTGTATGTGCTGACTGGGGCCCGCAAGCAGGCGCTTTCAGATGAAATCGTCCGTACCTTTTATGACGCCGATGCTATGGCCGAGCATCATGAAGAATATGACTACTACCCGGAGAAGTGGATCGATCCATTTCTGGCACGCCGTCGCAAGATTGGCCTCGATCTCTACGGGTTACTCGGCCTGAAGCGCGACAATCCCGAGGGCATGAAGGCGCAACAAGCACGTAACTACCAGTACTTCGATGCGCCGGTAGGCTTGGTCTTCACCATGGATCGGGTGATGGGGCGGGGCAGCCTGCTCGATTACGGCATGTTTATGGAAAACATCATGATCGCCGCTCGGGCGCATAGTCTGGATACCTGTGCGCAAGCCGCTTTTAACCAGTTCCATAAAATCATTGCACGACATTTGAATCTGCCGCCGGAGCAAAAAGTTATTTGTAGTATGGCCTTGGGCTATGCAGATCCGGATAAAATCGAAAACACCTTGGAAACCGACCGTGTGCCGGTGTCTGAATTTGCCCACTTCTTAGCCGACTAATCCTATGCGCAAATCCCGCTTTAGCCGACTGTTCAACCAGCTTTTGCTTGGCTGCCTTGTTGCAGGATCTCTGACTGCCTGTAGTACCTTGGATCGTAAGAATGCGGTGCCACAAGACTTGACCACCCAAAGCTACATTGAAGGCATGCCCGATGTGCGTTACAAGATCTGGTCTCGTTCAGGCATACAAGCCATGGTCGATGATATGCGGTTAGGCCAGCAGAAGCCCGAGGCGTATCTCGATCCTGATAACGCGAGCTATCTCGCATTGTCAGGCGGTGGTGACAATGGTGCCTTCGGTGCTGGGTTACTAACTGGTTGGACAGAGCGGGGGGATCGACCGGTATTCAGTTTGGTAACCGGTGTTAGTACCGGTGCCATGATTGCGCCATTTGCTTACCTGGGCTCGGATTATGACTATGTGCTCAAAAAGACGTTTACGGATGTTGACCAGAAGGATATTTTTATCGAGCTGGGGTTAACCGGGGCCTTATTTGGAGATGCTTTTGCAGATACATCGCCGCTTTACAAGTTGATCTCTGAATTTATTACGCCCGAGTTGTTACAGAAAATTGCTTTCGAATACACGGTGCGCAATCGCTGGTTAGTGGTGGCGACCACCAATCTGGATGCTGGTGTACCCGTCATGTGGAATATGGGCAAACTCGCTGCTGTGGGTACGCCGGAATCCTTACAGCTGTTCAGAAAGATCTTGCTCGCTTCGGCTGCCATTCCGGGCGCGTTCCCGCCGGTGATGATCGACGTGATGGCAGACGGCAAGCATTATCAGGAGATGAACGTTGATGGTGGGGCTGCGACCGAGCTATTTCTGTACCCAACGGCTTTAAGTGAAATGGCGCTAAAAGAGGGCGTAGTTAGTAGATTCAAGAATCGTCAGGCTTATATTATTCGCAATGCTCGTTTAGATTCAGATTGGCGGCAGGTTGAGCGCAATACCCTCAGCATTATGGGTAGAGCGGTAGATCAGCTGATCCAGTCGCAGGGCGGGGGTGATATCTATCGTACGTATCTGGTTACCCAGCGTGATGGCGTACATTTCAACTTAGCGTATATCGGCCCGGATTTTAAAGTGCCGCATAAGAAAGAGTTTGATCGCCAGTACATGAATGCGTTGTTTGACTACGCAAGAAACCTTAGCCGGGCAGGTTACCCATGGGCGCATACACCACCTGGCTATGATTTGCCTGTGAATGAAGCAGTTAACATGCAGGTGCAGCGTCAGAAACTAGTGCTGAAGCGCTACCGTCTTCAGCAAAAGGCATCCCAATAAGTAAAAAACCCCTGCAAATTGCTCTGCAGGGGTAACCGGTTGGGGCCGGGGTGGGAATGTCTGGTTTTTACTGAATCTGCTGGATACCAGCCAGCACCCAGCCGCCTTGAGCGCTGATTGGTTTGGTCAGGTGCCAGATTTCATCAATGGCAACAGGTGCTGCATTGGCTTC
>ERZ1034361.1228-NODE-1228-length-14110-cov-2.995938_pt1 | contig 14110 bp, 14 predicted proteins | sample MGYA00520617_ERZ1034361 | MGnify/ENA primary metagenome ERZ1034361 (study PRJEB33736, sample SAMEA104284507) | Azolla filiculoides | biome: Urban; feature: Water surface; material: Ditch water | place: Netherlands | collected 2015-10-28 | depth 0-0.1 m ... | reverse complement strand
GTGCGGCCGGCGCGGCAGCAGCCCGGGCAGGGCCGGGGGTGCGTCGCGCAGCGGGCGGCGCAGCGCCTTGGTCAGCTCCCAGGCCTGGTCATAGCCGCGCGCGCGCAGCTTGTCCGGGCTCAGGGGAATCGGCAGCATCAGGTCGGTGGCCTGCAGCAGCGCTGGCAGGCCTGGGAGATCGATCAGCAGGCGCGCCAGCGGCGGGGCCCAGGCCGGGTCACGCTTGAGCCTGGCGACCAGGGCCGACCAGGGGTGGGCGTAGTCGACCCGGGCCACGCATTGCTGCAAGGGGCCGGGTCCGGCTTCGGTGCAGCGCGTGCAGCGCTCCAGCCCGGGTGCCAGCGCGAGCGCACAGCCCGGGCAACGGGGCAGGGGCCGGCCATGACGCTCGAGGCAGGCCGGGCAGATCGGGCGGGCCGGCCAGCCGGCGCAGATGGCACAACTGGCCGGCCAGGCTGGCAGCCAGCGGCGCAGCAGATCTTTCATGCGGCGAATATACTGCGGCGCCTGCGGGCCTGTCGCCCGCTCATCCTCTTTTCTTGATTCGATCGCCCACCATGCAAGCAGTCACCCCCGGCCAGGAAAAGCCCGTTCCCGGCCTCGATCCCGTCGCGGCCCGCCGCTGGCGCGAGCGTCGTCGCAGCGAGAGTCCCTGGCTGCACGAGGAGATCGGTTCGCGCATGGCCGACCGGCTGGGCTGGATCAAGCAGGCGCCTGCGCAGTGGCTGGACTGGGCGCCGCTCAATGGCGGACTGCAGGCGCACCAGCTGGTGGCCGGGCGCTATCCCGAGGCCCGGGTCGAGCTGCTGGGCCAGGGGGCCGCGGCAGCGGCCGACAGCCTGCGCCGTCTGTCGCCGCGCGGCTGGAATCCCCTTAAGTGGCTGGCCTCTGGCCCCGCCCTGCATGACGAGTCAGGCGCCGCGGCCGGAACGGCCGGCCTGCTCTGGGCCAACATGGCCTTGCACCAGGATCCGCTGCCGCGCGCCCTGTTGAGCCGCTGGCTGGACCTGCTCGCGGTCAACGGTTTCCTGATGTTCTCCTGCCTCGGGCCCGACAGCCTGCGCGAGTTGCGCGCGGTCTATGCCGAGCAGGGCTGGCCGGCGCCCTGTCACGATTTCACCGACATGCACGACTGGGGCGACATGCTGATCGAGGTCGGCTATGCCGAGCCGGTGATGGACATGGAGCGGATCACGCTGGCCTATCCGGATGCCAGTCGCCTGCTGCGCGACCTGCGCGACTGGGGCCGCAACCTGAGCCAGGCGCGTTTTGCTGGCCTGCGCGGCCGCGGCTGGGCCCAGGCGCAGGAGCGCGCGCTTGAGGCGGGCCTGCCGCGCAACGAGCAGGGCCAGCTGCTGTTGAGCTTCGAGGTCACCTATGGCCATGCGGTCAAGCCCGCGCCGCGGGTCAAGCTCGAGTCGACCAGCCAGGTCTCGGTCGACCAGATGCGCGCCATGTTGCGCCAGCCCCGGGCCTGACGCCGGTCAAGCCATCAGGCCTGCAAGGGACGGACAATTCAGCCATGACCACTGAATCCATTTCAAGCCCACCGACCCCGCGCCGCCGACTGCTGCTTGGTGCCGCCACCCTGGCTGGAGCCTGCTGGCTGGCGGGCTGTGGCGACAAGCCCGCTTTCAAGGGGCTGGACATCACGGGCGCCGACTATGGGCGCGAGTTGAGCCTGCCCGACCAGGATGGCCGCCAGCGTCAGCTGACCGACTTCAAGGGCCGGGTGGTGGTGCTGTTCTTCGGCTACACCCAGTGCCCCGATGTCTGCCCGACTTCGCTGTCCGAGCTGGCGCAGGCCAAGCGGCTGCTCGGCCGTGACGGCGAGCGCCTGCAGGGCCTGTTCGTCAGCGTCGATCCGCAGCGCGACACGCCCGAGATCATGAAGGCCTACATGGCGAGCTTCGATGCCGGCTTCCTCGCGCTGTTGCCGAGTCCGGCCGAGCTGCCTGCGCTGGCCAAGTCGTTCAAGGTCTATTACAAGCCGGTCCAGGGGGCGACGCCGACCAGCTACACCATGGACCATTCGGCCGGCAGCTATGTTTACGACACCCAGGGCCGCCTGCGCGTCTACCACCGCTATGGCAGCGGCGCCGAGGCGCTGGCAGCCGATGTCCGGCTGCTGCTGGCCGAGGCGCGCTGAGGACTGACACGCCAGCCGGGTCGGGCGGCCTCAGCTGCCCAGCTTGTCGCGCTCGGAGGTGAAGGCGTCGGCGTAGAACTCGTCGGCCGGCAGTCCGGCGGCGAGGTAGTCGCGCTGCGCCGACTCGACCACGATCGGCGCGCCGCAGGCGTAGACCTGATGGCCTGACAGGTCGGGACAGTCCTGCAGCACGGCCTGGTGCACGAAGCCGGTGCGCCCGCTCCAGCCGTCCTCGGGCTGGGCATCCGACACCACCGGCACGTACTTGAGGTTGGGCATGGCAGCGCATTGCGCCTCGATCCAGTCGGCCTGGTAGAGGTCGGCCGGACGGCGGCCCCCCCAGTAGAGCGTGGCGGGTCGGGTGCTGCCTTGCTCGCGCATATGCTCGATGATGGCCTTGATCGGCGCGAAGCCGGTGCCCGAGGCCAGCAGCACGATCGGCTTGTCCGAGTCCTCGCGCAGGAAGAAGCTGCCGAACGGGCCCTCGATGCGCAGGATCTCCTTTTCCTTCATGCCACCGAACACATGGTCGGTGAACTTGCCGCCCGGCAGATGACGGATGTGCAGTTCCATCGCGGGCTTGACGGCCTGCTGGTGCGGCGCGGTGGCCATCGAGTAGGCGCGACGTGCACCGTCCTTGAGCAGGAACTCGATGTACTGGCCGGCGTGATAGCGGAAGCTGTCGTTGGCCGGCAGCTGCAACTTGACGACCATGACATCGGGCGAGGCACGCTCGAGGCTGCTGACGCGCACCGGCAGCTTCTTGATCGGCAGCGCGTCGGCGGCAGTGACCTGGCGCGACTCGAGCACGAGGTCGCTGGTGGCGTTGGCGCAGCAGGTCAGTACCAGGCCGGCGGCTTCCTCTTCGGCGCTCAGGGCCTTGGCCTGGTGCGCGCCATGCACCACGCTGCCGGAGAGCTTCTTGCATTTGCAAGAGCCGCAGGCGCCGTCCTTGCAGCCGTAGGGCAAGCCGATGCCCTGGCGAATGCCGGCGGTCAGGAGGGTTTCATCGGGGGAGGCGGAGAAAACGCGGCCGCTGGGCTCGACGCTGATCTGGAATGTCATACAGTCTAGGAGGGGGTTGTGCGCGTGATGGCGCTGGCAGCCGGGGATTTTCTCAAATTTGGATCTGGCCATGGCTTTTCTGGGCGCCTTGCCCGCGCGCTTTCGACGCGAGCGGGTGTTGATCGTGGGTTGTGGCGACGTGGGGCTGCGCAGTGCGCGCGCGCTCGGCTCGGGAGGGCGGGTCAGGCTGTTCGCGCTGACCTCGACGCCGGCGCGCCGGTCCGAATTGCGTCTGGCTGGCCTGACGCCGCTGGTGGGCAGCCTTGACGAGCCGGCCAGCCTGCGTCGCCTCGCGGGTCTGGCCACGCGCGTGCTGCATCTGGCGCCGCCGCCGGGCGCTGGCCTGGGAGATCCGCGCAGCCTGGCGCTGGCGCGCGCGCTGGCGCGACGCTCGCGTCCGCTGGCGCTGGTCTATGGCTCGACCAGTGGCGTCTATGGCGACTGCGGCGGGGCCTGGGTCGATGAGGTCCGGGCCGTCAATCCCGTCACGCCGCGCGCGCGCCGGCGCGTGGCCGCCGAGGATCTGCTGCGCTGCTGGGGCCGGGCTTTCGGCGTGCCGGTCGGCGTGCTGCGGATTCCGGGTATCTACGCGCCCGATCGCGAGGGTGGCACGCCGCGCGAGCGCCTGCTGCGCGGCACGCCGGTGCTGCGGCGCGAGGATGACGTGCACACCAACCACATCCATGCCGATGACCTGGCGCGTGCCTGTGTCCGGGCGCTCTGGTGCGCGCCGGTGCAGCGCGTGTTCAATGTCTGCGACGACACCGAGCTGAGCATGGGCGACTATTTCGACCTGGCCGCCGATCTCTACGGCCTGCCAAGGCCCGAGCGCGTCTCGCGCGAGCAGGCCCGCGAGCGGCTGTCGCCGCTGACGCTGAGCTTCATGGGCGAGTCCCGGCGCTTGCGCAACTCGCGCATGAAGCGCGAGCTCGGACTCAGGCTGCGCTACGCCACGGTAGTCGCCGGCTTGCGCTAGTCGCCACGATGCCGCCGGCCGAGGGCAGAACCCTCCACCCGGGCCGTCTTGACCGTTGGCAGGCTCCAGTTTTCCATGGCAATTGAACTGGATATCAAATGCTTCAGGTGATACATTGGCATGGCCTTTTCATGTCGATGCATCTGATTATTCGCCTGGTTCCAAATGGTTTTGGATTTTCTTCCGCTGGGTCTCTGAATGGTAAAAATCGATGTTTATGACATGATTTCTGGTAGTTGAAAATGCCTGTGACGCGCAGACGCCTGGCGGTGGATGGGCTGAAGCAGGCAGGCTGTCATCACTTGTCAGGTTAAGGGAGCGGCAAATGAACTCAAGAAACTGGATGACGATGAAACCGCGACATGCGGACAGGCCTTTGCCCCGCAGGGCGCTTTCATCGGTTCTCGGCCTGGTGCCCCTGCTAGGCTTGGCCGGATTGGCCTACGCCGATGGTCCGGGACTGGTCTCCGCGATGCGTTCCGACGGTGCGGGCGGGTTCGTGGTCACGCAGTCGAGTCCATGGAGCGACTACGCCTTGCCCAACGGCAACTGGTTGAGCGCCGACCTGAATGGCGACGGCCGCATGGACATGGTGCATGCGGTCAACAACAGCGACTATGTGCATACCTGGATCTCGAATGGTGACGGCACCTATGTCGTCGGCACCTTCCGGCCTTGGGCTGGCTATGCGATCCCCAACGGGATCTGGCTGACGGCAGACATCAACGGCGATGGCAAGACCGACATCGTGCATGCCGTCGCCAACAGCGATTACGTGCATACCTGGATCTCCAACGGCAACGGCACCTTCAACGTCGGCACCTTCCGGCCCTGGTCCGGTTACCGGGTCAGCGATGGCCAGTGGCTGAGCCAGGACTTCAGCGGCGACCACCGTAGCGATCTGGTGCATGTCTACCCGATTGTGCCGGCCCGTGGCCTTGAAGTGCGCCGTTTCACGACCTCTGTCCTCAGCAACGCCGATGCTGACCGCATCTTGACCGATGCCACCCGTGTTCTGGCCCGCAATGACGGAACGGGTGACGTGGCCTGTTCGGTGCGACTGTTCCGCCAGGGCAATGTCTCCGCCTTCAACAACGGCAACGGCATGATCAACAGCAATGCCGACTTCAACACCATCAACGGGCTGGCCGGTCGCGTCAAGGTCGTGAACCAGATCAACTGGTGTGGTGGCCTGATTCCGAACGTGATTGGTTGTGCGCCGGTTCCGGGCAACTCGCAGCTTGTGGTGCGCTTCACGGCCAACCAGGAGGGGATCCTGTGGGCCCATGAATACGGGCATACCCGCAACCTCAATCATGTGACTGGCGCCACTTCGATCATGAACGGCACCATCGCGACCACGCACACCCGTGTCACACAGAACGAATGCAATTCGATGGACAACTAGTCCTTGACTTCGACCTCGATAGGGAGAAAAAGATCATGAATGTTTCAGTCAACAGTCGAAAAACAGGCGCCGCGCTGACATTGGCGCTGGCCTTGCTGTCATCTGCGGGCCACTCGATGGCGCAGACCACGGCCGATGAGGTCAAGGGCTTTGTGCAGTCGGTCTATATCGAGGGCGTACCGTATGAGCGGGCCTCCAAGCTCGATCCCGGAGTGGCATTGCCGGTGCTGGAGCAGATCCTGGCTGATTCAACGCAGCAGGACCACTGGGCCAATGCCGCGGTGACCATCGGCATGATCGGCGACGAGCGCAGTGCCGATCTGCTGATCAACTTCATCACCCGGACCGAGAGCGGACGGAAACTGTCGCGTGCCCAGACGGTGGCCAAGACCAGCGCGGTCATGTCGCTGGGCTATGTCGTCAACAAGACCGGCAGCCGCCAGGCACTCGATTTTCTCAAGGCCGGCACCGACCCCAGGGCGTGGGATCGACGTCAGTTGCGCTGGGTGGGCGACTATCAGCGCAATGCCATCGAGCGCAATCAGCAACTGGCTGCGATGTCGGTGCTCGGACTCGGGCTCAGCGCCAATGCCGAGGCGACCCAGTTCCTGCGCCAGTTGCAGGCAGTCCCTGTAACGCCCAGGTCCCGTGCCTTGAAGCAGAGCCTGCCGGGCGTGGATGGCTTGGTTGACGATGCGCTGAAAGCCAGCAGCGAGATCTCCAGCGAAGGACTCGACCGTTATTACTTGCGCGTGCAGCCGCGTGCCGCCATCAGCAGCGACGGCCCCGGGCCGCGCGCCGAGATGGAAATGCTGAGGGCGCCGGTCGAAGGGCAGATACTCAAGCCGCTGACCGCGGGCGAGATGTTGCGTGAGCCGCAGCCCGGTCAGCAGCTGGTCGCGCCGAAACCCGGCAGCGTGCTGCGTCCGCTGACGGCTGGCGAGGTCATTGCGCCGCCGAAGTAGTCCAAGAGAGGGCAGTGTGCCAGCGCTGTTCCTCGAGCCAGAAAGCAAAAAAGCGACGCCTTGCGGAGTCGCTTTTTTTCTGATCTGGTGCCCGAGGTCGGACTCGAACCGACACACCTTGCGGCGGGGGATTTTGAATCCCCTGCGTCTACCGATTTCGCCACCCGGGCAGGAATGAGTCCCAAATTATGGCACAGTGATGGGACTGTCCCTCGCATCCCAAAGAAAAAAGTCCCATGACACGCGCTACCGCCCGCAGCCGGAAGAAACCCGTCATCTACCCGACCCTGGAAGACACCATCGGCAACACGCCGCTGATCGCGCTGCAGCGCATCGGTGCCTTGTCCAACCGCGAGCGCGGCAATGTCGTGCTGGCCAAGCTCGAAGGCAACAACCCGGCCGGATCGGTCAAGGACCGGCCCGCGCTGTCGATGATCCGGCGCGCCGAGGAGCGCGGCGAGATCGCGCCCGGCGACACGCTGATCGAGGCGACCTCGGGCAACACCGGCATCGCGCTGGCGATGGCCGCTGCCGTGCGCGGCTACCGCATGGTATTGATCATGCCCGAGGACCTCAGCATCGAGCGCGCCCAGACCATGAAGGCCTTTGGTGCCGAGCTGATCCTGACCCCCAAGAGCGGTGGCATGGAATGCGCGCGCGACCTGGCCGACCAGATGGTCGCGCAGGGCAAGGGCAAGGTGCTCGACCAGTTCGCCAATCCCGACAACCCGCGCATCCACTACGAGACCACCGGCCCCGAGCTCTGGAAGCAGACGCGCGGGCGCATCACGCATTTCGTCAGCGCGATGGGCACCACCGGCACCATCACCGGCGTGTCGCGCTTCCTGAAGCAGCAGAACCCCGAGGTCCGCATCATCGGTGCGCAGCCGAGCGAGGGCTCGCGCATTCCCGGCATCCGCAAATGGCCGCAGGAATACCTGCCGAGGATCTACGACCCGAAGGCCGTCGACGAGCTGGTCTATGTGAGCCAGGCCGATGCCGAGGAGATGTGCCGCCGGCTCGCGCGCGAGGAAGGCATCTTCGCCGGGATCTCGGCCGCTGGCGCCTGCTGGGTCGCGCAGCAGATCGCGGCTCGGGAGCAGGAGGCGACGATCGCCTTCATCGTCTGCGACCGCGGCGACCGCTACCTGTCGACCGGCGTGTTCCCGGCCTGAGGCCTGGCCCAGAATCCCCTTATGTCAGCACAAGAGATGAACGCAGATCTGGAACTCGACGCGCGCGGATTGAACTGTCCGCTGCCCATTCTCAAATCCAAGAAGGCGCTGGCCGGCATGGCAAGCGGTCAGGTGCTGAAGGTGATCTGCACCGATGCCGGTTCGGTGCGCGATTTCCAGGCCTTTGCCAAGCAGACCGGCAACGAACTGCTGCAGCAGGACATGACCGGGCCGGACTTCGTGACCTGGCTCAGGCGGCGCTGAGGCGCTGACCGGACGGCCATCCGCCGCTTTCCTTCGTCCCCCTGAGCGACCGCCACTCGACATGATCCTGGCCCTGACCCTGCTGCTGCTGTTCCAGCTCGTCGGCGAAATCCTGGTGCTTGCGCTGGCTTTGCCAGTACCCGGGCCGGTCGTCGGCATGGCCCTGCTGTTCCTGGTGCTGATGCTGCGCGGTAGCCCGGGCGAGCCGCTGCGCCAGATTTCCAACCAGTTGTTGCGCCATCTCTCGCTGCTGTTCGTGCCCGCCGGCACCGGCATCGTGCTGTATGGCGCGTTGCTCTACCGCGAGTGGCTGCCGCTGACGGTGGCGCTGGTCGTGAGCACACTGCTCGGGATCGCAGTCACCGCATTGCTGCTGCAATTCCTGCTTCGTCGGCGCCGCGAGTCCGGCTCGGAAGCGCCATGACGATCCGTGCCGGAGCGGGCTGGGACCAGCTCGCCAGTTCGCCGTTGCTCTGGCTGACGCTGACGCTGCTGGCCTACCAGGCGGCGGTCTGGTTGCAGGGGCGGCTGCGCTTTCATCCGCTGGCCAATCCGGTGCTGGTCGCGGTGGCGCTGCTGGCTGGCCTGCTGCTGCTGACCGGAACGCCCTATGCCACCTACATGGACGGGGCGCGCATCGTCCACTTTCTGCTCGGGCCCGCCACGGTCGCGCTGGCGATTCCGCTCCACGCGCACTGGTCCAGGCTCAGGACCATGGCCGGGCCGCTGCTGCTCGTGCTGCTGGTCGGTTCGTTCACGGCCGCCGTGTCGGCCTGGGGTCTGGGCGCGCTGCTGGGCGCCAGCCGGGAGTCGCTGATCTCTCTGGCCACCAAGAGCGTGACGACGCCGATCGCGATGGCAGTCGCCGAGCGCCTGGGTGGTCTGGCGTCGCTGACCGCGGTGCTGGTGATCGTGACCGGCATCGTCGGCGCGCTCTGCGCGAGCGGTCTCTACCGCTGGCTGCGGGTCGACGACCCGGCGGTGCGCGGTTTCGCCCTCGGGCTGGCCGCGCACGGCATCGGCACCGCGCGCGCCTTCCAGCTCGGCGAGCAGGTCGGGGCCTTCGCCGCGCTGGGCATGGGGCTCAACGGCCTGCTGACCTCGTTCGCCTTGCCCTGGCTGCTGCCCTGGCTCGAACGCCTGCTGCTGCGCTGAAGGAGGCGCTGGCTCAGACGCAGGCCAGCGCAGCCCCGGGTCTGGGTACTATCTGTTCGTCCAGCCAGGCCTCGAGCACGCGCACATCGTTGATGGTGCGCAGCGCCTGGTAGGCGGCCTCGGCCTCGGGGTGGCGCCGGCGCAGGTAGTTGAGCCATTGCTTGAGCCGGCCGTGGCGCGCGCGCGGCTCGATCCGCTCGAGCACGCGGCGCCAGAAATGGCCCAGCAGCGGGCGCAGCTGGTCCCAGCCGGTCTCGGGCCTGCCGCCATCCAGGCCTTGGTCGGCCAGGATGGCCAGCGCCAGCCCGGGGTCGGCGACCATGCCGCGACCCAGCATCAGGTCGGTGCAGCCCGACTCCCGCAGGCAGCGGCGCGCGTCGGCCACGCTCCAGACCTCGCCGTTGGCCACCACCGGCAGCCGGACCGCCTGGCAGATGTCGGCGATCCGGCTCCAGTAGGCCGGTGGGCGGTAGCCCTGGGCTCTGGTGCGGGCATGCACGACCAGCTGATTCGCGCCGCCGGCCTCGATCGCCTGGGCGCAGGCCTCGGCGCGGCTGTCGTCGTCGAAGCCGAGCCGCATCTTGGCCGATACCGGCATCGGCCCTGGCACGGCCTGGCGCACGGCCGCGACCAGGCGGTACAGCAGTTCGGGGTCCTGCAGCAGTGCGGCGCCGCCGCCATGCCGGTTGACGACCTTGGCCGGGCAGCCGAAGTTCAGGTCGATGCCGGCCGGGCCGAGTCCGGCCAGCCGCGCGGCGTTCTCGGCCAGGCAGTTCGGGTCGGAGCCCATCAGCTGCGCGCGTACCGGCACGCCGGCCGGGGTCCGGCCGCCCTGGTCGAGCTCGGGCACGATGCGGCGAAAGGCGCGCTCGGGCAGCAGCGTGCCGGTGACGCGGATGAACTCGGAGACGCAGAGGTCGATGCCGCCCACGCGCGTGAGCGTGTCGCGCAGCGCGTAGTCGAGCAGCCCTTCCATGGGCGCGAGCAGGATGGCCATGATGTCGCAGTAGATCCGGGGACAGCGATTGTCCGCCATCGGCGGATTTTCAGCCGGCGAACTGCGCCGGCGTGCGCGCGAACAGTTCGCCGGCCCAGTCGATGAAGGCGCGCAGCCGGGCCGTCGGCTGGCGGTTGGGTGCGTAGAGCAGGTGCAGCGGCATGGCCGGTGGGCGGTGCGTGGGCAGGACTTCCTCGAGCTCGCCGCTGGCCAGCTGGCGCGCGACATGGAACAGCGGCACCTGGATCAGCCCCAGGCCGGCGCAGCAGGCCGCGACATAGCCGCCGCCGTCGTTGACCGCGACGCTGGCCGGCAGGTTCAGGCGCTCGACCTGGCCCTCGCGCACGAACTCGAACGCAAAGGCCTTGCCAGTGGTGGCCGACAGGTTGTCGACCGCGTGGTGGCCCTGCAGCTGCGCCAGGCTGTGCGGCCGGCCGTGGCGCTCCAGGTAGGCGCGGCTGGCGCAGCTCACCAGCGGCAGGGTGGCGAGCCGCCTGGCGACCAGCGGCAGGTCGTCGTCGAGTGCGCCAATGCGCAGCACGCAGTCGACGCCCTCGCGCAGCGGATCGATCTGGCGGTCGCTGACGCTGAGCTCGATCCGGATCTCGGGGTAGCGCCGGCAGAAGTCCGCCAGCGCCGGCATCAGCACCAGCCGGCACAGCGATCCCGGCAGGTCGACCCGGATCCGGCCGCGCGGCGCCCGGCTCGCCTGCGAAAACGCCGCCTCGGTGTCGTCAAGGTCGGCCAGGATGGCGCTGCAGCGCTGGTAGTAGTCGCTGCCGTCCAGGGTGGGCGTGACCTGGCGCGTCGTGCGTGCCAGCAGGCGCACGCCGAGCCGGGCCTCGAGCTGCTGGATGGCCTGGGTCGCGCCCGCGCGCGTGATGCCGAGCTGCTCGGCGGCGCGGCTGAAGCTGCCGAGCTCGACGATGCGGGTGAACAGTCGGATGGCCTCGAAGCGGTCCATGAGATTGTTATTCCAGGTTGAATCGTGTGTTGTCCAATGGCTAATTATTAATCCTCGGGAAACAGTGATACTGCTGCCAACAGACTTGCTGCGTGTCCGAGCCGATTCTTTGGGCCGGCGCAGGCGCCGTCCCGAGAAAAGCAACAGAGACCTCCCGATGTTGAGCCACCTTGAATCCCCCGTCGCCCGCAGTCCCGGACCGCGCCAGATCCGCGCCGACTTCGGCCTGGCCTATTTCGCCAACGGCCTGATCGGCTTCATCTTCTCGGCCACCGGGCCGGTCGCGATCATCCTGTCGGTCGGCACGCGCGGCGGGCTGAGTCCGGCCGAACTGGCGTCCTGGATCTTCGGTGTCTTTTTCGTCAACGGCCTGCTGACGCTGGCGATGAGCTGGCGCTACCACATGCCGCTGGGCTTTGCCTGGACCATTCCCGGCACCGTGCTGGTCGGGCCGGCGCTGCAGCACCTGAGCTTTGCCGAGGTGATCGGTGCCTTCTATGCCACCAGCCTGCTGGTGCTGGTGCTGGGTTTGAGTGGCTGGGTCAAGCGCCTGATGGCGGCGCTGCCGATGCCGATCGTGATGGGCATGGTGGCGGGCGTCTTCCTGCGCTTCGGCCTCGATCTGGTGCGCGCGCTGCACAGTGACGTCGCGATCGCCGCACCGATGGTGATCGCCTTCGTCGCGCTGTCGGCGCTGCCGGTCTGGGGCAAGCGGCTGCCGCCGCTGATCGGCGCACTGCTGGTCGGCGCGCTGGCGATCGCACTGCTCGGACGCCTGGATACCTCGGGCCTGGACGGTTTTGCCCTGGCCCAGCCGCTGGTCCAGGCGCCGGTCTGGTCGCTCGGTGCGCTGGTCGAGCTGGTCGTGCCGCTGGCCATCACGGTGCTGGTGGTGCAGAACGGGCAGGGCGTCGCGGTGCTGAAGGCGGCCCAGCACGAGCCGCCGGTCAACGCGATCGCGGTCGCCTGCGGCATCGGGGCTTTCTTCAGCGCTGTCGTCGGCGCGGTCAGCAGCTGCCTGACCGGCCCGACCAATGCGCTGCTGACCTCCTCGGGCGAGCGCGCTCGCCACTACACGGCGGCGCTGACCTTCGGCAGCTTCGGCGTGCTGTTCGGCCTGATGGCGCCGACCTTCACCGGCCTGATGCTGGCCACGCCCAAGTCCTACATCATGGTGCTGGGCGGACTGGCGATGCTGCGCGTGCTGCAGGGCGCCTTCGTCGCCTCCTTTGGCGGCGGCAGGTTCACGCTCGGCGCGCTGATCAGCCTGCTGGTGACGGTGTCGGACATCAGCCTGCTCAACATCGGCGCGGCATTCTGGGGTCTGGTGGCGGGCTTCGGCTTTTCCTGGCTGATGGAGAAGGCCGATTTCCAGCCTGGGGTCAAGGCCGGCTGACCGCGGGTTTGACGTGGATCAAAGGCGGCTTGAAAGCCGCCGCCAACGTCTGCCCCGAGCTGGTGGGCGCGTAGTAATACGGACTCACGACCCGGTCGGGCGTCGATAGAATGGGTTAAGTTCCATCATTTCACTTCATTCAAAAAGAGAGGCAAGCATCATGTATCAGCACCTGTTCGTCCCCGTCGACGGTTCCGAGTTGTCGCAGCGCGCCATCGAGGGCAGCATCGCGCTGGCCAAGCAGCTCGGCGCCCGCATCACGGGCTTCGTCGCCGAGCCCGAACTGGCGCTGTCGGAGACTTCGCACAATGCCCAGCTGTTTGCCCAGCATATCCAGGAGCATGACGCCCGCAACGAGGCCCACGCCAAGACGCTGCTCGAGCGCTTCGAGGCCCGTTGCGCCGAGGCGGGTGTCGCCTTCCAGGGTCAGCATGCGACCAACAGCAACGTCGATGACGCCATCATCGACGAGGCCGACAAGGCCGGCTGCGACATGATCGTGATGGTCACCCATGGCCGCGGCGCGGTCGGCGAGTTCCTGTTCGGCTCGCACACCAAGAAGATCGTCGCGCGCAGCAAGCTGCCGGTGTTCGTGCTGCACTGAAATCGTGCGCCGGCCAGCGCGCCGGATGCGAAAAAGGGACGCCAGGTCAGACCCGGCGTCCCTTTTTGCTTGGGCGATCGAGCCGCCGGTCGGCCCCAGGGCCGCCGGCGACAGCCATCAGCCCAGGCGCTGCAACTGCTGTTCGATCTTGGCCAGCGTGGCGCCGAAGTCGGCCAGGCGCTTTTGTTCCTGCTCGATCACGGCCGGCGGCGCCTTGGCGACGAAGGCCTCGTTCGACAGCTTGCCCTTGGCCTTGGCGATCTCGCCCGACAGGCGCGCGGCTTCCTTGCCCAGGCGGGCCTTCTCGGCCGCGACGTCGATCTCCATGAACAGGCACAGGCGCGATTCGCCGACCACGGCCACCGGCGCGGCCTGGGCGGCTTCGGTCCAGCTGGCCTCGTCGGCAAAGACCTTGACCTCGCTGAGCTTGGCCAGCGACTGCAGCACCGGCGCGATGCTCGACAGGAACGCGGCGTCGCCAACCGCGTACAGCGGCAGGCGCTGTGCCGGCGAGACATTCATCTCGCCGCGCAGGTTGCGACAGGCGTCGACCATGGCCTTGAGCTGCACCACATGGGCTTGCGCCGCCGCATCGATGCGCTCGGGTTGCGCCACCGGATAGGCAGCGATGCTGACCGACTCGCCCGCGCGACCGGCGACCGGCGCCACCTTCTGCCACAGCTCCTCGGTGATGAAGGGGATGATCGGGTGCGCCAGCCGCAGGATGGTCTCGAGCGTGCGGATCAGCGTGCGGCGGGTGGCGCGCTGCTGCTCCGGGCTGCCGCTGTTGATCTGGACCTTGGCGATCTCGAGGTACCAGTCGCAGAACTCGTTCCAGACGAAGTCGTAGATCGTGTTGGCGACGTTGTCGAGGCGGTAGTCGGCAAAGCCCTTGGCCACCTCGGCCTCGACCCGCTGCAGCTGCGAGACGATCCAGCGGTCGCACTGGCTGAAGTCGAGGGTACCGCCGCTGGCGCAGGCGTCGGCCGCGT
>ERZ1034361.1227-NODE-1227-length-14112-cov-10.076309_pt1 | contig 14112 bp, 12 predicted proteins | sample MGYA00520617_ERZ1034361 | MGnify/ENA primary metagenome ERZ1034361 (study PRJEB33736, sample SAMEA104284507) | Azolla filiculoides | biome: Urban; feature: Water surface; material: Ditch water | place: Netherlands | collected 2015-10-28 | depth 0-0.1 m ... | reverse complement strand
GACCAGATCCATGATGTGAATGAGGCCACCTTGAATGCGGTAGCCAGCGTTCGACCTGAAAATTTGGATGATTTGTTGAGTCTTGACCGTCTGAGTCGCGATGCGGCTCTCAAGCTTGTCACGAGATGGCGTTGACGGCCGGATTTCAGCCTGCGCCAAGGCTGCAGAGGGCGCCATGAACGCCCTCTCCTGAGGTGTATTATCTTGGCTTGTTTTGTTTGGTCGCTGTATCTTGGCCGGGACAGGCGAAAATACGGTGTTGCCCTGCTGGGGCACATTGGTCGGTTTTTAAAATGGGTTCTGGACGGGGGCTTTTCATGAGCATGCAGTCCAGACCTCTCTATGGTTGCTCCATGAATTTTTTTGACATTCGTTCACGCATTCAGCCTGCTGCATTGACTTTGGCGGCCTCTTTGATGGCGTGCATGCCTGCTTGGGCCGTTGACCCATTCACCGTGCGCGATATCCGCGTAGAGGGTTTGCAGCGCATTGAGTCCGGTACTGTTTTTGCCTCCCTGCCATTGCGCGTGGGTGATCAATATTCGGACGAAAAGGGCGCAGCCGCCATTCGGGCCTTGTTTGCATTGGGTCTGTTCAAGGATGTGCGCCTCGAAACCCAAGGCGATGTTCTGGTGGTTGTGGTGGAGGAGCGTCCATCGGTGGCCGCGGTGGAGTTCATCGGTCTCAAAGAGTTTGACAAGGATGTGCTCGTCAAGGCTTTGAAAGAAGTGGGTCTGGCCGAAGGTCGGCCTTACGACAAAGCGTTGGCCGACAAAGCCGAGCAGGAACTCAAGCGTCAGTACATCAGCCGCAGTTTGTATGGCGCAGAGGTGGTCAGCACTGCAACGCCTGTTGACCGCAACCGCGTGAATTTGAGCTTCACCATCACAGAAGGTGGTCCCGCGAAGATCAAGCAAATCCAGATCGTGGGCAACAAGGCATTCTCCGAGTCTGATTTGCGTGACCAGTTCAACTTGGATACCGGTGGCTGGATGAGCTGGTACACCAAATCTGACCGCTACGCCCGCACCAAGCTCAACGCCGATTTGGAGGCTTTGCGGTCTTACTACTTGGCCCGTGGCTTCCTGGAGTTCCGCATTGACTCCACCCAAGTGGCCATGTCACCCGACAAGCAAGACATGGCGATCACCATCAATGTGACCGAAGGCGAGCGCTTTGTGGTCTCCGGTGTCAAGTTGGAAGGCAACTACCTCGACAAGGACGACGAATTCAAAGCCTTGGTCAAGATTGGTGTCGGCAAGGCTTACAACGCCGAAACCGTGGCAGAAACCACCAAAGCATTCACCGACTATTTTGGCAAATTTGGTTTTGCCTTTGCCAAAGTTGAAGCCAAGCCTGAAATCGATCGACAGAACAACCGCGTTCAATTTGTTTTGCAGGCAGAGCCTTCGCGTCGCGCGTATGTCCGGCGCATTTTGGTTTCGGGCAACAACCGCACGCGAGACGAAGTGATCCGCCGCGAGTTTCGCCAGTACGAGGCCGCTTGGTACGACGGTGACAAAATCCGCCTGTCGCGTGACCGCGTCGACCGTTTGGGCTTCTTCACTGACGTGAACGTGGAAACCATTGAAATCCCGGGCACCCCCGATCAGGTCGATTTGATGTTCACCGTGGCCGAAAAGCCCACCGGCAGCATCTCTTTGGGGGCGGGTTTCTCTTCTGCTGAAAAAGTGACTTTGAGCTTTGGCATTCGCCAGGAAAATGCTTTCGGTTCAGGCAACTATCTGGCCGTTGAGGTCAACACCAGCAAGTACAACCGCAATTTGGTTCTGAGCACCACAGACCCTTACTTCACGCAAAACGGCATATCCAGAACGATTGATGTCTTTCAGCGGACAACACGGCCTTATCTGGGCGACATTGACTCCTACAGTTTGGTCAACTCAGGCTTGGGCCTGCGTTTTGGCGTACCCGTGACAGAAACAGACACTGTTTTTGTGGGGGCCAATGCGGAGCAGACCCTAATCAAGGCTGGAACGGGCTTGCCTGACCCTTACAAGGATTATGCTGATCGCTTTGGTTCAACCAGTACCGCCATTCCCTTGACTTTGGGGTGGGCTAGAGATGGTCGCGACAGCGCATTGGTGCCTTCTAAGGGCACTTACCAGCGACTGAATGCCGATTTGAGTCTGGCTGGCGATGTACGCTACTTCCGCAGCAATTATCAATTTCAGCAATACTTCCCGCTCAGTAAGAAATACACCTTGGCATTGAACGCAGATTTGGGGTGGGGAAAAGGTCTGAGTGGACAGCCATTCCCCATTTTCAAGAACTTTTATGTGGGTGGTTTGGGCAGTGTTCGTGGCTTTGAGCAATCGACCTTGGGGCCTTCACAGGTCACAAGTTCGTCGAATTCGGCACTGGTTTATTTAGGTGGTCCGAAGAAAGTGGTTTTGAACGCAGAATTCATGATGCCTTTCCCCGGTGCAGGCAATGACAAAACCCTTCGCCTTTATGGATTCACCGACGTGGGCAGAGCCTTTGGCGAGAGTGAAAAATTGTCATTGGGTGAGTTGCGTGCCTCGGCGGGTATCGGCTTGAGCTGGATCTCGCCCATGGGGCCTTTGCGCTTCTCATATGCAACGCCTATCCGTCAACAGACAGGCGATAAAATTCAGAAACTCCAATTCCAGATCGGAACTTCCTTCTAATGAAAACGATTCGCAAGACCCTTCTCGCCGCACTGCTGGTTGGTGCATCGGCTTTGACAAGCTTGGCTCAGGCCCAAGACTTCAAAATCGGCATTGTCAACACCGATCGTATCCTGCGTGATTCCAATGTGGCCAAAGCTGCCCAGGCCAAGCTGGAGTCCGAGTTTTTGAAGCGAGAAAAAGACCTGAATGACGCCATTGCGGCTTTCAAGCAGTCGGCTGAAAAGTTCGAGCGTGATGCACCCACACTGGCTGAGGCCCAGCGGGTGGCCAAACAAAAGCAGTTGATCGAGCAAGATCGTGACCTGAAGCGCCGTCAGCGCGAATTTCAGGAAGATCTGGGTGCTCGGAAAAACGAAGAAAACCAGATGCTTTTTGAAAAAGCAGGCCGTGCAGTGAAACAAGTCGCCGAGTCAGAGAAGTACGATCTGATTTTGCAGGATGCCGCCTACTTCAATCCCAAGCACGACATCACCGAAAAAGTCATCAAGGCACTCAACGCCTCGGTTGGCAAATAACAGGCGCATGCCTGTTTGAGACCGTGTCGCTGACGCTTGGCGCTATCGTAGAGGCACTTGGTGGCCGCCTGTTGGGCTCTTCTGACATGCAGATGTCGGGATTGGCGCCTTTGCAGACCGCCCAGCCCAGCCAAATCAGTTTTCTGAGTCAGGCCAGATACCAAAGTCAGTTGGCCCCGAGCCTTGCGGGGTGTGTCATTGTCAGCCCGGCTTTTGAAGCCCAGGTGGTGCAGCGCACTGCGGCCATCATCACCGATGACCCTTATTTGTACTTTGCCCGATTGACCCGCCTCTGGAAGCGTGAGCACCATAAAGGCACAGGCCCTCGAATTCATCCCAGTGCCATCATCGACCCACAAGCGGAGATTGCCGCCGATGCGGTGATTGGCCCTTTGTGTGTGGTGGAGCGAGGTGCTGAAGTGGGGGCTGCAACCGTGCTCAAGTCACGCGTGACGGTTGGTGAGGATTGCAAGATCGGAGCGCGTTGTCTGTTGCATTCCGGTGTGGTGATCGGCGCTGACGGCTTTGGCTTCGCACCTCACCAAGGGCACTGGGAAAAAATCGAGCAACTGGGGGCAGTGCGCATTGGCAACGATGTGGAAATCGGTGCCAACACCTGCATTGACCGGGGTGCATTGGACGACACCGTGATCGAAGACGGCGTCAAACTCGACAACCTGATTCAGATCGGGCACAACGTGCATGTGGGCCGCCACACGGCCATGGCCGGGTGTGTTGGTGTGGCTGGTAGCGCCCGGATTGGCGCGCATTGCACGGTGGGTGGTGGTGCTGTGGTGTTGGGTCATCTGAGCTTGGCTGACCATGTGCACATTTCGGCAGCATCGGTGGTCACGCGCTCGATCTTGCAGCCCGGGCATTACACGGGCATGTTCCCTTTGGACAGCAATGCCAATTGGGAAAAAAATGCCGCCAGTCTCAAACAATTGTCTCGATTGCGTGAACGCATCAAAGCCTTAGAGGCTGACATTCAAAACAACAAGGAAACATGACCATGATGGACATTCATAAAATTCTCAAACAGTTGCCGCATCGCTACCCGTTCTTGCTGGTGGATCGCGTGTTGGAGATTGAAAAAGGCGTGCGCATCAAGGCCTTGAAAAACGTGACCATCAACGAGCCATTTTTCACGGGCCACTTTCCACATCGGCCCGTCATGCCAGGTGTATTGATGCTCGAAGCCTTGGCGCAAGCCGCGGCCTTGCTGTCCTTTGACACGCTCGATACCGCCCCGGATGACAACACGGTTTATTACTTTGCTGGCATCGATGGTGCGCGTTTCAAGCGGCCTGTAGAGCCAGGCGATCAATTGACCCTCGAGGTGCAACTGGACCGGATGAAGGCCGGTATTTTCAAATTCAAGGCGCAAGCCAAAGTGGGTGACGAGTTGGCCTGCGAGGCCGAGTTGATGTGCACCATGCGCAAAATTGCCTGAGGACCTATGGCGACTATCCATTCCACTGCCTTGGTCGATCCGGCTGCCCAGCTGGACGCCTCCGTGACCGTTGGTCCCTACACCATCATCGGCCCTAACGTGGTCATCGGTGCAGGCTCTACGGTGGGCTCGCATTGCACCATCGAGGGTTACACCACCATCGGTCTCAACAACCATGTCCACAGCTACACGTCATTGGGTGCTGCCCCCCAAGACAAAAAGTACTCTGGCGAGCCGACCCGGCTGGTGATCGGCAATGGCAACACCATCCGTGAGTTTTGTACGTTCAATGCTGGCACCGTCAACGGTGGTGGTGTGACGCAGGTGGGTGATGACAACCTGTTCATGGCTTATGTCCATTTGGCGCACGATTGCCATATTGGCAGCCACACCATTTTTGCCAACAACTCCCAACTGGCGGGTCATGTTGTCGTGGGTGACTGGGTCATCTTGGGTGGCTTCACTGTGGTGCGCCAGTTTCTTCGTTTGGGTGCCCACAGCTTCACTGCGATGTGCACTTTGCTGTTTGCCGATCTGCCGCCGTATGTGACTTGCCAGGGCCAACCTGCTGCTGCGCGCACTGTGAACGCTGAAGGCCTGCGCCGCCGTGGTTATTCCCCGACCCGAATTGCCGCCGTGCGGGCCATGCACAAAGCTTTGTACCGTGAAAATTTGACGTTCGACGCCGCAAAAGACCGTATTTTGCAAATAGCGAAGGACAAACCCGAAGTGCAGGCAGATGTCGACATGATGCTGGATTTTTTGGCGGATGTTTCTCCCAAAGTTGGCATTGTTCGTTCGCGCCGCCGTTCGCTTGATTGACAGTTTTCAGGAGCGGAATTTCTTCCGCCTCCGTGCATGAAAGGAGGGCCCTGTGGCCCTGTTGCGTTGCGCCGTGATTGGCGTTGGTTATCTGGGCAAATTCCATGCTCAAAAGTACGCCAAGATTCCAGAGTGTGAGCTGGTGGCCGTGGTGGACAGCCGTCAGGACCAGGCAGACGCTGTCGCGGGCCCTTTGGGGTGTGCTGCACTGACGGATTACCGGGCTTTGCTGGGCAAAGTAGATGCGGTCAGCATTGTGGTTCCTACGCAAGGTCATTACGATGTGTGTGCCGAGTTTTTGCGTGCTGGCGTGCATGTCTTGGTTGAAAAGCCAATGACCACCACCCTTGAGCAAGCCGACGAGTTGATCCGATTGGCCAAAGAAAACCGTTGTGTGTTGGCGGTGGGGCATCTGGAGCGTTTCAACCCTGCAGCGCTGGCATTGGAGCCTTTGCTGTCTGACCCGCGGTTCATTGACAGCTCGCGTCTGGCACCTTTCAAGCCGCGGGCCACCGATGTGAGTGTCTTGCTCGACTTGATGATCCACGATGTGGACTTGATCTTGTCCTTGGTGGACAGTGAACTTGAAAGTGTGGATTGCTCTGGTGCTCGGGTGCTGACATCGGACATCGACATCGCCAATGCCCGCATTCGCTTTGCCAACGGTTGCGTGGCCAACGTCACGGCCAGCCGAGTGAGCGCCAAAAGCGAGCGGAAAATGCGCGTGTTTCAAAACCAGGCGTGCCACTCGCTGGACTTTCAGGCCCGCACGCTGACCACGTACCGTGGTTCAACCGATCCGTTGGTCGAGACGGAACAAGCCATCGAGCGGCACGAGCAATCGTTTGGCGAAGCCGATCCGTTGTTTGCCGAGATCGTGGATTTCGTTGACAGCATTCGCAACAAGCGCCCACCCAAAGTGAGCGGTGAAGCCGGTCGCCGTGCACTTGAAGCTGTGCAGCGCATCACCGAAGCCACCCGTCTGATTTCCTGAATTTTGAATATTTGAAAGGTACGCCATGCGCATCCCTATGGTCGATCTGGTCGCGCAATACCGCGACCTCCAGCCCAAGCTGGAACCTGCATTTTTGGGCGCTTTGAGCGCGGCGCAGTTCATCCTCGGACCCAACGTCCAAGCGTTTGAAAAAGAAGCGGCCGCTTATTTGGGGGTGGCGCACGCCATCACCTGTGCCAACGGCACGGATGCTTTGCACCTGGCTTTGCTCGCTGCCGGTATCGGCCCCGGTGACGAAGTCATCACCACGCCATTCACTTTCATTGCTACCGCTGAGGCGATTGCTTATGTGGGTGCCAAAGCGGTATTTGTAGACATCGACCCTCACACATTCAATATTGACGTGGAGCAGGCCCGTCGTGCGATCACGCCTCAAACCAAAGCCTTGCTGCCTGTGCATTTGTTTGGGCAACCCGCAGACTTGGCCCCGTTGATGGCCTTGGCCAAAGAGCATCGGCTGCAGTTGGTCGAAGATTGCGCGCAATCGTTTGGTGCCGACATCGGTGGCCGCAAAACAGGTGCCATGGGTGATGTGGCGGCCTTCAGTTTCTTTCCCAGCAAGAATCTGGGCTGCTATGGCGATGGTGGCATGGTGACCACCCAGTCGGACGAGATGGCCGAAACATTGCGCATGCTGCGCAATCACGGCAGCAAGGTGCGTTACTACCACGACATCATTGGCTACAACAGCCGCCTTGACGAGTTGCAGGCGGTGGTGTTGCGGGCCAAGATGCCCTTGATTGACCAATACAACCAGGAGCGCCGCCGCGTCGCGCACCGGTACAACGCTGGCTTGGCGGGCCTGAATTTGCAAACGCCTTTTGAAGACGGTGTTGGCCTGCACGTGTACCACCAGTACACCCTGTTGACCGATGACCGTGCTGCGATTCAACAAGCCTTGACCGAGCAGAAAATCGCCAGCGCCATTTATTACCCCGTGCCTTTGCATCAACAAAAAGTTTTTGCTTCGATTGCTGCCGGTTTGAGCTTTCCTGTGACGGAATCTGTGGCTGCGCGTTGCTTGTCTTTGCCGATTTATCCAGAGCTGAGCAACGACTCAGTGGATGAAGTTTGCGGCGTCATTCGTCAGGCTTTGAAGGCGTGATGAACGCGAGAGACGCCCAGCAATTTTCTGGATCGGCATCTGCGCAAGATCTGCGTTTGAGCATGGTCGCTGCTGAGCGTTCGGGTGACATGCTGGCGGCTTTGTTGCTGCAAGGCATGCGCAAAAGCTGGCCTCAACTGCAAGCTTCGGGCATTGGTGGCCCGCAGATGGATGCAATCGGCTTTGTCTCTCGCTGGTCTTGCGACGAATTGTCGGTGCGTGGTTTGGTTGAAGCCCTTTGGCGTTACCGTCACATCAACGGCATCCGCCAGACCTTGATTCAGGATTTGTTGGCTTCTCCGCCTGACTTGTATGTCGGCGTGGATGCGTCTGACTTCAATTTGCCAGTGGAGCGTTTGCTGCGTCAAAAGGGCGTGCCCACAGTTCAACTGGTGTGTCCATCGATCTGGGCTTGGCGACCTGAGCGCGTGCAAAAGATTCGTGACAGCGTGGACCATGTTTTGTGCATTTACCCGTTCGAGCCTGCCTTGCTGGCTCAGCACGGCATTGAGGGGACCTTTGTCGGGCACCCTGTGGCCGATGTGATCGATATCGAGCCAGACCGCCTACAAGCGCGCCAAGCCTTGGGGCTCGCTACCGATGCCACCATCGTGGCTTTGTTGCCCGGAAGTCGGCCTTCCGAGGTCAAGGGATTGGCCTTGCCGTTTCTTCAGGCCGCCAAGCGCATGCTTGCGCTGCGACCCGGCTTGCAGTTTGTGCTGCCGACACATGGTCCTTTGCTGCCCATGATCGAAGCGGCCATTGCCCAAGCCGGCATGCAAGGTCAGGTGCATCTGATCATGGGGCGTTCGCATGAGGTGCAGGCCGCCTGCGACGTGGCCTTGGTGGCCAGTGGCACCGCCACGCTCGAGACGGCTTTGCATAAGCGCCCCATGGTCATTGCTTACAAAATGCAATGGCTGTCATGGCAGATCGCCAATCGCAAGCGCCTGCTGCCCTGGATTGGCTTGCCCAACATTTTGTGCAATGAAAGCTTGGTGCCTGAATTTTTGCAAGAAAAAGTGCACCCCGAGGCGCTGGCCAAGGCTGTTTTGCAGTGGCTCGACGATCCGGTCGCTGTGGCCAAAATTCAACAGCGGTTCACCGAGCTGCACCATCAATTGCGTCAAGACATGCCGACGCTGGCCACCTATGCGATCCAAAAAGTCCTTGCCGCTTGAGCAAAAAACCTTGAATTGGGACACCGCAGGCCTTATGGCTGGCGTGGATGAGGCCGGGCGCGGCCCGCTGGCAGGGCCCGTGGTGGCGGCCGCTGTGATTCTGGACGAATTGCAGCCGATCTCTGGCCTGAATGATTCCAAAAAACTGTCCGCCAAGCGTCGTGAGCGTTTGTTTGACGAGATCCGTGCGCGGGCTTTGTGTTTTTCAATTGCCGAAGCGACGGTGCAGGAAATTGACCAGCTCAATATTTTGCAAGCCACGATGCTGGCCATGAAGCGTGCTGTAGAAGGCTTGCGCTTAAAGCCTCAAATGGTCCTGGTCGATGGCAACCGGTTGCCGACGCTGGACATTTTGGCGGAGGCCATTGTGCAGGGGGATGCGCTGGTGCCTGCCATCTCTGCCGCTTCCATTTTGGCCAAGGTGCACCGTGACCGTTTGTGTGAAGAAATGCATGAACGCTACCCGGTCTACGGCTTTGACCAACACAAAGGTTACGGGACGGCCCAACATTTGGCTGCATTGCAAACGCATGGCCCGGCAGACTGCCACAGAATGACTTTTGCCCCGGTGGCCAGGAGCGTGCGATGAATCTGATCACCTCGCGTGACAACCCCCAAGTCAAAGCTTGGCGACGTTTGGCGCAAGACACTACGGCTTACCGCAAAGCCGGGCAATTCTGGCTGGAGGGTGATCATCTGTGCCGTGCAGCCATCGACCGGGGTGTCAAGCCCTTGCAAATTGTGTTGAGTGCTTCTTGCTTTGAAGCGCAGGGCCCTCAGTGGGCAGGCTTGACCGATGCCTTGTTTGTTTTGCCTGATCCTTTGTTTGCCAGCCTGAGTGGTCTTGAGTCTCCGGCCCGAATGGGTTTTGTGGTTGCGTGGTCGGCGCAGGGGCAACTTTTGTCAGATGCTTCCACTGTGGTTCTGGACCGTTTGCAGGACGCGGGCAATGTGGGCGCGATTTTGCGCTGCGCTTCGGCTTTTGGGTACCGGCAAGTGCTGGCCATCAAAGGGACTGCTGCCTTGTGGTCGCCCAAAGTGCTCAGGGCTGGGATGGGGGCGCATTTTGGCCTGCATTTGATCGAATCGGTCAGCGAAGCGGCTGTGGCCGCTTTGCAAGTCCCTGTTTTGACCACAAGTTCCCATCAGGGACCTTTTTTACATGAGTTGTTGCAACGCCAGGAATTGACTCCAAGGTGTGCCTGGGTTTTTGGCCACGAAGGGCAGGGCGTCAGCGACAGCTTGATGGCTTTGGCGCACCAAAAAGTGCGCATTGCCCAACCTGGCGGGGAAGAGTCATTGAATGTGGCGACTGCAGCGGCTATTTGCCTGCACGCCAGCGCCACTGCAGCCATTTGAGTTGGTGAATGGCCTGTTTCCGGACGTTTTGTCGGGGCTCTGTCAGGGTTTTCGAGCGGTCCTCAGCTATAATGAGAGGCTTTCCCGCATCAACCTGTACGCCACAGTCCATCCCAGGCCCAATCCTCGAACAAGCAGCCAAAAAGAGATCGCATCTCTGGTGAGTGCTGAGGCGTACCCGAACTATTCCGGAGAACCCAGTGCTTTTGTCTCTTCAGGGAACCTTCCCGCCCGCCATCTTGGCGCTCGCAGACGGCACGGTCTTTATCGGCAACTCGATCGGAGCCACCGGCTCCACAGTCGGCGAAGTGGTGTTCAACACCTCGCTCACCGGCTACCAGGAAATCCTCACCGACCCCAGCTATTGCCAGCAGATCGTCACTTTGACGTACCCGCACATCGGCAACTACGGTGTCAGCGTGGAAGACATCGAAGCTGACAAGGTCCATGCCGCTGGCTTGATCATCAAAGACCTGCCTTTGATCGCCAGCAACTTTCGCTCCAGCCAAACCCTTTCGGCTTATCTCATGGAGGCGGGCACGGTGGCCATTGCCAACATCGATACCCGCCAGCTGACCCGCATTTTGCGCACGAAGGGTGCCCAAAACGGTGCCATCGTGGGGTTGGCCAAAGGTCAGGCGGTCACCCAAGCGGTCATTGACCAGGCGATTGCCGCAGCAAAAGCTGCCCCCAACATGGCGGGTCTCGACCTGGCGCAAAAAGTCACGGCGTCCCAGCCTTATGACTGGACGCAAACCGAGTGGAAACTCGGCGCGGGCTACGGCACTCAGACATCACCCAAATTCCATGTGGTGGCTTACGACTACGGCGTCAAGAAAAACATCTTGCGCATGTTGGCCGAGCGCGGCTGCAAAGTCACTGTGGTCCCAGCAAAAACACCCGCAGCCGAAGTGCTCAAACACAAGCCGGATGGCATCTTCCTGTCCAACGGCCCTGGCGACCCACAGCCTTGCGACTACGCGATTGCGGCGGCGGCCGAGTTGATTGAAACCGGCATCCCGACCTTCGGCATTTGCCTGGGTCATCAGATCATGGCCTTGGCCAGTGGCGCCAAAACTTTCAAGATGAAGTTTGGCCACCACGGTGCGAACCATCCAGTGAAAGACCTCGACACGGGTCGTGTGTCCATCACCAGCCAAAACCACGGTTTTGCGGTGGACGAAAAATCTTTGCCCGCCAACTTGCGTGCCACCCACGTGTCTTTGTTTGACGGCACTTTGCAGGGTTTGGCCCGCACTGACAAGCCAGCGTTCTGCTTCCAGGGGCACCCCGAAGCTTCGCCCGGCCCGCACGACATTGCTTACCTCTTTGACCGCTTCATCAAATTGATGGAGGCGAAATAATCATGCCAAAGCGCACCGACCTCAAAAGCATTCTCATCATTGGCGCAGGCCCGATCATCATCGGCCAGGCCTGCGAGTTCGACTACTCAGGCGTGCAAGCTTGTAAAGCACTGCGCGAAGAGGGTTACAAAGTCATCCTGATCAACAGCAACCCTGCCACGATCATGACCGACCCGGCCACGGCCGACGTCACCTACATCGAGCCCATCACCTGGCAGACGGTCGAGAAGATCATCGCCAAAGAGCGCCCCGATGCGATCTTGCCCACCATGGGTGGCCAGACTGCGCTGAACTGCGCTTTGGACTTGTGGCACAACGGCGTGCTCGAAAAGTACAAGGTCGAGCTGATTGGCGCCACGCCTGAAGCCATTGACAAAGCCGAAGACCGTCTGAAGTTCAAAGACGCCATGACCAAGATCGGTCTGGGTTCTGCGCGCTCTGGCATTGCCCACAGCATGGAAGAAGCGTGGGATGTACAAAAGACCTTGGGTTTCCCCACGGTCATTCGCCCCAGCTTCACGCTGGGCGGCACGGGCGGCGGTATTGCCTACAACCCCGAAGAATTCGAAGTCATTTGCAAACGTGGCCTGGAGGCTTCGCCCACCACCGAGTTGTTGATTGAAGAGTCCTTGCTCGGTTGGAAAGAGTACGAGATGGAAGTGGTCCGCGACAAGGCGGACAACTGCATCATCATCTGCTCGATCGAAAACTTGGACCCCATGGGCGTGCACACCGGTGACTCGATCACCGTGGCACCTGCACAGACGTTGACCGATAAGGAATACCAAATTTTGCGCAACGCCTCATTGGCAGTGCTCCGCGAAATTGGTGTGGACACGGGTGGCTCGAACGTTCAGTTCTCGATCAATCCCAAAGATGGCCGCATGGTCGTCATCGAGATGAACCCCCGCGTATCGCGTTCATCGGCATTGGCTTCTAAAGCCACGGGTTTTCCGATTGCCAAAGTGGCTGCCAAGCTGGCTGTGGGTTACACGCTCGATGAGCTGCGCAACGAAATCACAGGTGGTGCAACGCCCGCATCGTTCGAGCCTTCGATCGACTACGTGGTCACCAAGATTCCACGGTTTGCGTTCGAAAAATTCCCAACCGCTGACAGCCGCCTGACCACCCAAATGAAATCGGTGGGCGAGGTGATGGCCATGGGCCGCACCTTCCAGGAGTCGTTCCAGAAAGCACTGCGCGGTTTGGAAGTGGGCGTGGATGGCATGAACGAAAAAACCCAAGATCGCGAAGTGCTCGAGAAAGAACTGGGCGAGCCTGGTCCTGAGCGCATCTGGTACGTGGGCGATGCATTCGCCATGGGCCTGAGCGTGGACGAGGTCTTTGCCTTGACCAAAATCGACCCTTGGTTTCTCGTGCAGATCGAAGAGATCGTGAAGATCGAGCTTGAACTTGAAGCCACCACGCTGGAGGCGATCACTGCCGAAGAGCTGCGTGCGCTCAAGAAGAAGGGCTTCTCGGACCGCCGCCTGGCCAAGTTGCTCAAAACCACTGAGCATGTGGTGCGCGCCCGTCGCCATGCCCTGAACATTCGCCCTGTGTACAAACGCGTGGACACCTGCGCGGCCGAGTTCTCGACCGACACCGCCTACATGTACTCATGTTATGAAGGTAACGGAGATGGCGAATGTGAAGCTGAACCCACGACCAACAAGAAAATCATGGTGCTGGGAGGCGGTCCCAACCGCATTGGTCAAGGCATTGAGTTTGACTACTGCTGCGTGCACGCCGCCTTGGCCATGCGCGAAGACGGTTACGAAACCATCATGGTCAACTGCAACCCCGAGACCGTGTCGACCGACTACGACACCTCGGACCGTTTGTACTTTGAGCCCGTCACTTTGGAAGACGTGCTCGAAATCGTCGACAAGGAAAAGCCAACCGGCGTCATCGTGCAATACGGTGGTCAAACGCCTTTGAAGTTGGCGCTCGATTTGGAAGCGGCAGGCGTTCCCATCATCGGCACCAGCCCTGACATGATCGATGCGGCTGAAGACCGCGAGCGTTTCCAAAAGTTGTTGCACGACCTCGGTTTGCGTCAGCCGCCCAACGCCACGGCTCGCACCGAGCCAGAAGCTTTGGAAAAAGCGGCTGCCTTGGGTTACCCCTTGGTCGTTCGCCCCAGCTATGTGTTGGGCGGCCGTGCCATGGAAATCGTGCACGAGCAACGTGACTTGGAGCGCTACATGCGCGAAGCGGTCAAGGTGTCGCACGACTCGCCCGTGTTGTTGGACCGTTTCCTGAACGACGCCATCGAGTGCGATGTGGACTGTCTGCGCGACCCCGAAGGCAAAACCTTCATCGGCGGCGTGATGGAACACATTGAGCAAGCGGGTGTGCACAGCGGTGACTCGGCTTGCTCCTTACCTCCGTACTCTTTGTCCGAAGCCACTGTGACCGAGCTCAAGCGCCAATCTGCCGCGATGGCCGGTGCTTTGAATGTGGTCGGCTTGATGAACGTGCAGTTTGCGATTCAACACGTGGACGGCAAAGACGTCATCTATGTGTTGGAAGTCAACCCACGCGCTTCACGCACCGTGCCTTATGTGTCTAAAGCCACGGGCATCCAGCTGGCCAAGGTCGCTGCACGTTGCATGGCGGG
>ERZ1034361.1224-NODE-1224-length-14146-cov-10.252328_pt1 | contig 14146 bp, 18 predicted proteins | sample MGYA00520617_ERZ1034361 | MGnify/ENA primary metagenome ERZ1034361 (study PRJEB33736, sample SAMEA104284507) | Azolla filiculoides | biome: Urban; feature: Water surface; material: Ditch water | place: Netherlands | collected 2015-10-28 | depth 0-0.1 m ... | reverse complement strand
CCACTACCTTGATTTGTTGGAGGAGTATATTGAGTTATAGTTTCCCAAGAAGCATCTGCACCATCTGTACTAAGATACTTCCCATTCTGACCAGACTGAGTAGGTAATGCATCAAATCCAGCAACAGCACTAGCTATCTTAGCATCTACTTCTTCAGGAGTATCTACATTCCAAAGTTTAGTTCTAGGATTATTCCCTAAGTATGCCATTACGCTATCTCCAACGTACTCATAATAACGTCAGCACTAGAAGAACTACAAGATACTTTAACTGTATCTCCTGTCTCTATTACAACTTTCTGATCCCCACCTATTGGTATAAATGTACTACCTACAGCTACTGGTATATCTTTAGCTAAATATGCACTATTTAGTTTAATACTAGTATACATACTAACTGATCCAGTATTACATATTGTCATACCTATTATTGTTGTTTGTGTACCAGATGCTCCAGTAAATACTGTTTGTTCAGTAGTTACTCCAGTTACCTGATATGATTTAAAACTATTAGCCATCTATATTCCTTATTTACTATTATACTTTAATTATACTAAGTAAAAGCTTAATGCTTCTACCCTAACGCTATACTAAATGCAAGTGCACTCGCTACTGCATTATCTACTGCTGCTTGTTGAGCAGTACTCACAGGCTTATTCATGTCTGATGTATTATTTACGTTTCCATATGCTGCATTAATTTCTGTTTCAGTATAATATCTTGAATCCCAGTTAACTAATTGTGGCTCAGAAAACTCAACAAGTACACTACCATTGTTTACATTAATTCTCATCGCATAAGCACACGCTTGATATGTTCCACTTGTAGGTTTTGTTGTTGTTAATCTTCCATTCGATCCTGGATATAAAATATTTCCAACTGTAAATGAAGATGTATCAAATCCTTCAACGATACCAGTATTAGTTACTAACCCAAAAGATCCATTAGTTATTGTACTTTCACATATACCAATAGCCACATCTTGATCAGAAGTAACTTTAATAACCTCTAATGCATTTTCACCAGAGTTATATCCAACAGACTTAACTACATCACCAGCCACTAGGCTTTCATTAGCTTTTACTTTATAGTGGATATGATCAGCACCAATAGTATTTGTTACACTGTCAATTATTTTATTTGTTAATGTAGCTGTATTAGTAGGTGTGACACCATCTGTGATACCATAACCAGCTACTGTAGTTGGGTTTGTACCAGCTGTAACTCTACCATATGTATCTACTGTAACAGATTTATATGTACCTGTTGTAGCTACTCCTGAAGCCAATGAAACAGTTGGTGACCAACCTTCACCTGGAGTACCTGTAATAGCAATACCTGTACCAGCTGTATTACTAGCTACGTAATTACCTGTAGTATCTGTACCTAAGGCAACACTATTAGCTGCAATCGTTGTAGCAATATCAACATTACCTGTACCATCAAATGATACCGTACCTGTTACATCACCAGTCAATGCTATATTTCTAGCAGTTGTAAGCTTAGTTGCACTTAATACATTCTTAGCGCTATCAGCAGTATTATCTGCATTACCTAAGCCTACCATAGCCTTAGTAATACCTGTCACTGTACCAGTGAATGCAGGGCTTGCTAATGGAGCAATTGTAACACCAACATCAGAATCTAATGCAACACTCTCAAAGTTGTCAGCAACAAAACTAACGTCTGTAGCAATACCAGCTACTGTACTTACTGCTGCATTTATTCCAGCTACTGTGTTAACATTGGCAGTATTACCAGCTACTGTATTTACGCTCGCAATACTAGTTGCAACTGTGTTTACATTTGTTATATCATTAGCTACTATAGTTACGTTTGAACTATTACCACCAACTATATTAACATTAGATATATTAGCTGCTGTAGTATTAACATTAGCTATAGATCCAGATACTGTATTAACATTAGCAATTGCTAATCCAACAGTATCAACATTAGCTATACTAGCAGCTACTGTTTCTATCTCACTTGTTGTTTCATTTAAATCATTAGCAACTGTTTCTACTTCAGAAATTGCTTCTGCTAAATCCTGACTTACTCTTATTACATGAGCTATATCAGCAGCTACAGTATTAACACTAGCTATATTTGTCGCTACTGTATTTATACTAGCTATATTAGTAGCACTTGTATTTACATTAGTAATATCATTAGATACAGTTGTAACATTAGCATTGTTAGCTGCTACTACTGTAACATCTGAATCTATACCAGCTACAGTATTTACATTACTTATATTAGCTGCTGTTGTATTGACACTTGCAATACTTCCTGCAGTTATATTTACATTAGCAATTGATCCTGCTGTTGTATTAACTCCAGCTATACTTGTAGCTACGATATCAACATTACCAATACTATTCTCTACAGTATTTACATCTGCAATATTAGTAGCTACAATATCAACATTAGCTATATGAGTAGCTGTAGTATCTACGTTAGTTATATGTCCAGCCACTGTATCTATATTAGTAACACTTGTATATAATCTATCTATATTAGCAATACTGTCTTCTAATCTATCAACATTACCTATAGATGTATAAACTCTATCCAGGTTATCTGCACTAGTATATACTCTATCTAGTTTATCTGCTGATGTATAAACTCTATCAACCTTATCAATAGATGTGTATACTCTATCTAATTTAGCAATAGATGTAAATAATCTATCAAGAGTAGCTTTGTCTGCATACAGACTGTCTAATGTAGCTTTGTCAGCAAATAAACTATCAAGCTTAGACTTGTCTGCAAAGATACTATCTAATTTACTCTTATCTGCATATAGACTATCTAACTTACTTTTATCAGCAAATAGGCTATCTAATGCAGTCATATCTCCATATAATGCATCTAATCCAGTAATAGAAGTAAATAGTCTATCTATCTCATCTATGCTTGTATAAACCCTATCTACTTTATCTATACTTGTTTCAACTCTATCCACTTTAGCAATACTAGTATATACTCTATCAAGCTCGTCTATAGATGTATGTACTCTATCTATTTTATCTATAGATAAAAATAATCTATCTAATGTTGCCTTATCATTATACAAGCTATCAAGTTTAGATTTATCACTATATAAACTATCTAATTTAGCTTTGTCATTAAATATACTATCAAGTTTACTTTTATCAGCGTATATACTATCTAATTTAGTTTTATCAGCATATTAACTGTCAATCGTCTCTATATCAGCATAAAGAGTATCTATAGCCATAACAGATTCAAATAATCTATCTATTTCTTCAATACTAGTGTAAACCCTATCTATATTATCAGCACTATCTTCTACTCTATCTACATTATCAATACTTGTATAAACCCTGTCTAATTCATCTATAGATGTGAATACTCTGTCTATTTCATCAGCTGAAGTGAATACTCTATCAATATTAGTTATTGAATCTTCTACTCTATCAATATTACCTATTGACGTATGTACTCTGTCTAGATTACTAATAGATGTAAATACTCTATCTATATTACCTATTGATGTGAATAGTCTATCTAACGTAGCTTTATCATTATATAAACTATCTAATTTACTTTTGTCAGCATAAATACTGTCTAACTTTGATTTATCCGCAAAGATGCTGTCAAGTTTCGACTTATCTGCATAGATACTGTCCAGCTTTGATTTGTCAGCATAGATACTATCTAATGCTTCCTTATCTGCAAACAAACTATCTATAGCACTTACTGAAGCAAACAGCCTATCTATTTCATCAGCACTTACAAATACTCTGTCTAATTCATCAATACTTTGTTCTACTCTATCAAGTTTATCAATACTAGTATAAACCCTATCTACTTTAGCAATTGATGTATTTACTCTATCTACATTACCTATTGAAGTATATACACGATCTAATTCATCAATGCTAGTATAGACTCTATCTAACTCATCTATTGAAGTGTATACCCTATCTAAGTTATCTATTGAGATCTCTACTCTGTCTAAATTATCAATAGATACAGCTATTCTATTAACATCATCAATATTATTACCTACAATATTAACATTATCAATACTAACAGCTACTGTATTTATCTCAGATAGTGATTCATTAAGATCATTAGCTACAGTTTCAATCTCAGATATAACTTCATTTAAGTCATTAGCTACAGTAGATACATAATCTATACCAGCAGCAACTGTTCTAACATCATCAATATTATCACTAACAGTGTTTACTTTAGTAATACTAGTAGCTACTGTATTAACACCATCAATACTCTCAGCAACAATCTTTACATTATCGTAGTTACTATCTATCTCTCTACTGATACCTGTACTAGTGAATGCATTTAAACTTGAACTTCTTAAACTCATACAAATCCTTTTAAGACTACTCTATCTTTCATAGATAGATCATCATTATTTATCATTCCTCTTTGTTCAAGTCTTAAACAACTAGTTTCAAATCTTGTATAATGTCCATTATTCTCAGCTTGTGTACCACTATCCATAGATGAATGTGCTCTGTATCCAACGTAATGTAACAATGCTTCTATCATTTGTGTAGGGATATCTAAAACTGTAGCAGCTACTGTTACCATATCATCAGCATCGTGATCATAATATGTTTTAGTAAAGCTATCTGTATTTTCAATATAGTCATATACTGGAGGAGCAGCTATGTATATAATACTTACATGTCCACCATTAACAATTACTGGGATTTGAATTTGATTAAATCCAACAGTATTTAAACTTAATGGATTATCTTCTTCATTAATAGGTATGACTGAGACCATAGCATCACTATCAGTAGGTACTTCGTCATATGCTGCTACGATCCACATATAATCTTCAGGCATTTGATATATATCCTTACCTGCTTCCAATGTGATCATATACTCTTGAACATTAAGTGGGAATCTTTTATACATCTCTATTAAACCTAAATTTAAGTGTCCAATAATGGCACTCATATTATTTTTAGTAGCAATATTATTTAATTCACCATTCTGTGCTAGTGTAATTACTTGTCTTATAGTCATACTTTGTCCTCATCTTATTACTCTATTTTATCTAACATCTGCTTAATACTTGCTTAGAATATAGTACTTCCAGTATAACTAATTTCTTTCTCTTCTCCAAATGGGTCTTCTCCCCATATACTACTATCACCAAATCTCTCTTCATCTTCCTTATATGTCCCAACACTTGGAGCAAATAGTTCCATTTCACTTAATTGATTCAATAAGTCTAGAGCATCATCGTGTTTAAGTGCCAATACACCACCAGCTAAGGTAAATCTACTGAGTTCTGCCACCAATTCGTCCACTAATGTAAGTAATTTAACGTTAGTATGCTTGATAAGTTCAGGCTTTGGAAGCCATATCTTGTTTTGCTTGAATTTAGGCTGTACTCCTGTAACAAATCTGTGCATTTTGTCCTTAACTGGTCTAATTCCAGGGTCTTTACTACCAGGTTTCTTAGCTAATGTGAACCATATGTTACGTTTCATCATCATTTCCTGGATAATACTCAAGAATCCACCTTGTTGCCCACTACTTTCTATACCAACACTCAATGGTTGCCATTTCTGTACATATCTAAACAAATCATCCAGGTTTTCCTGCATAGTTTGTCTAACACATTGACCATCTACCAGCATCCAGTCATTATTACTGTTAATAGCCCATACACCCATGGTACTAAAGTCCGCACTCTTCTTAGTACTTGTAGCAAAGTCTGTACTAATGTAGAAATTGTACCCATCTTTGTTCTTACTTATGACACTTGTATCAAACCATTGGATATCATCCTCATCAACAAGCAATGTAGACAAGTCAGTCAGCTCAATCATGTACTCTTGGAAGAAATCTTGGGCCTTACCAGACGCTAGGTACATCTCATACTTAGCTAATACAGCTTCATATGGGAATCTATCAGGCCAATTACCTTTGAATTCTTCTTTACTACAAGGAAACTTCTCACATATAGGGAACTTATGTACAACCCACTTAGGATTATTACTTAGTTGGTGGATAATATCCTTCTCAGAGATAGGTGTACCAATAAAAAATATCTTATATCTAGTTGGATGCAGTGCAGGAATAACTGATTTATAGAAATTGTTATTAATAGTGTTCTGAATTGTCTCAGATGTAGCAGCTTCATTGGTAGTAATATCATCCAGGATTACAATATCAGGTCTTGCACCCTTATATCTAACCCCCCTGATATTAGTACCAGCTCCATATCCTTTTATATTTAACTCAACACCATCAGCATTCATTAACTCCATCTCACCATCAGTCTTACGCACAATATTTAATACTTGTTGAAGGAATGGTGATCTATCTACTTTACCAGCCACATTCCTAAAGAAGTTTTTTACACCATTCTCAGCACTATCACCAATGAAAGCTATAAACTCTACCTTACCAAAGCCAGGAAGATTACCCATTGCAGCTATATATAATATAAACCACTCCATCAATGTACTCTTTGCACTACCCCTAAAGGCTTCAATAAGAACTTGTTGTTCCATACCAAAGTACTTATCAGCTAGTCTATAATGAATCTCAGCATTGGCATTATCTTCAACACCAGCAGCCCTAATAAAGGCTATAAACTTTACAGCTTCTTCACTAGGTATATAGTTATCTTCCATTAGCTAACCTCCGCATCTTCTATATCTTCAGCTACCTTCATACTACCTAACTTAGATAGGTTAGTTGTACCTGCCTGTAGATGTACCATACTATTACTAGCAAATGAAGCTAACTGCTCATTCAATTGTTGTACAGCACTATTCTCTTTAACACCTACATCAAGGTCTATCTTAATATTATCTGGCGGTTTAACAGCAGCTAATAACTCTTTAGCAGCACTAATCCTATCCTTACTATACATAGCTGTAGTCATCTCAGTAGCTAATACATTAATAGCTTGATATCTCATACCAGCAAACAAGATATGCATAGGAACCATTGCCTGTGTCATAACCTTAACTACGCCTGGTGATGCTCTATACCTACTAGCTGCACTAGTTAATTCATTATATTCTTTACTACCACTAGTAGCTGTCCATCTATCCTTAACAAAATCCCTATGTGCAAATGTTCTCTTATAAGCTTCAATAAGACTATCAGGATTACTCTGTAGATAAGCACAGAATCTAACTACATTAATATACTCATTAATATTTAAACTACTTGTATGCATTACATTCTCATATGTAACCATATCATCTATAAATGTACTAGCATCAAACTCAGGATCAAGTAGAGTAGCATTAATTATATCTACGCCTTCTTGAGTTATTGAATTCTTCTTCTTAGGGAACTTAGCCTTAAGCTCCTCAATTGTAATAGGTTGTGGGGCTTTAATCATCCCCATACCAGCTTTTACCATGTAATTTCCTCATTACCTGTAAACCAATCACTGATAACATGTGTATCACCTATAATAGGATCAGTCACTGTACGTGATCCATCTACATTATTATATTCATATTGTCTACCTTCAATAGTGACAAGGGTACCATTTTTAAGTACCCATATACCATCTACTGTCATTTAAGACTCCATCATATTAACATTAAATGTTGTTCTACTAATCTCACCAAAGTCTTTATGATAACTAATACATTTCATTGTACCAGCTTGTCTTCTATATCCTTTATGTGCTGCCCAGTTATTTAATGGACTTAGGTTTCTATGGCTTTCACTCTTACATAATCTACCATCATATGCACTATCTTTATGGTTATGTCCAAAGTGGAAGTATCTATTAATAGTGCTACTAAATACAGCCTCATTATCTACAGCCATAACTTCACCAGCATCTCTCATTTTTAATCCATCACCATGTGCAAATCCAAGTAATGTACTACCAAATGCTAAGTACTTAACCTCTAATGCTCTATCATCTACAGTAACTCTATCATTGTTTCTAAACCAAGCTTGTACATACGCTCTTACTGCATGACCAGTCGCAATATCATGATTACCATTTATATTTAAGAATACAACATTCTCATGTCTAGTTAAAGCTTTCTCTATCATATATGTCATAGCTTCTAAAGCAATTGCTAATATCTTACTATATCTACCATCTACATCTAATATATTACCACTCTTAGGTGTAGCATTTTTAAAGTTATCTATCTCAAGTAAATCTCCTAGATCTACAATAAATGCTGTCTCAGTAGCAGGACTATTCTCTACAAGATAATCAATACTAGCTTTAATAGTTTGCATTGCTACTTTTCTATCCCAGTTTCTATCACCTGTTTCTTCTTTATCCATTAATGCACCAATATGTAAGTCATTACATAAGTATAAATTAGCTACATCATTCTTAGTATCTACTGTAACTCTCTCAATAGGATCTACAGCTACTACATCTTTTAGTATCTCTCTTACTGCTTCAGCTATATCATTTAATCTATCAGCTACTTCTCTATCTTCTTTAACCCATTGTAATCTTATATTACCTTCAGCATCAAGCATAGTACTTCTGCTCTTAATAAAACTACTAGTTTCAAAATCAATTACTCTATCTTGTTTAAGTAACTTAGCCCACTTATATAATGTAGCTCTAGTAACTCCGTACTTCTCACATAGCTTAGCATGAACTTCTTCCATACCACCATATCTCTTACTTAATAGCTTCTGAGCTACATCTCTTTGTTCGTCTAAACTTAAATCTTGTATTTTCATTGTATTATCCTTTGTAACCAGATAGTAATTCTATTACGATTTGTTCTATACTTTCTTTTCTACCTCTTAACTTAATAAGCTCTCTAAGCCTAGCTACCGTTTCCTTGCTAAGACCTACTGTCGTTGTTGTTCTCATATGACTCCTTTATATAATTGTTATATTTCAATTATACCAAATCTATACTTAACTCTGGCTTATACTGTTCAAGCTCCCTTATATTTTCACCAGCTAAACATCTAGCGTATATATCTACTAAATAATTAATATCTTTGATCATAAATATTTCAGTAGAACCATCAAACGGTTTATCGGGAGTATATCTAACATTATTAAAATGGTAATGGAGGTCTGCTTCTTTCGCATATATGTCAGTTGTTTGTGTGAATCGTTTAGTGTATGTATAAGGGAAGTATCTATATCTAGTGTAGATACTCTTTAATACTTCACATACTCTATCTTCTATCTTAGGTCTAGCGGTAACACCTATCTTAACTACAGTAGTATTCTCTAAATCTATTAATAGTACATACACCATACCATTAACTTTATCTATAGTCTCTGGATTAGGTGTGAAGAATGACATTACTTATCTTTCTTACAGCTAAAGTAATACCAATTACTCATTAGATCTACCAGTATATCCTCTACAAGCTTACGTTGCTTAGGCGATATCTTTGCTCTATCAAAGTAGTATTCACTAATACTCTTTATATACTTGTTCTCATAGAGATCTGCACCTAACCAATTATAGCTACTTGGATCTCTACCTAATGAACAGTACATCCTATCCACTAGATTCGTTTGTAAATTAATGGATTACCTTTCTCATGCTTATTAAAATAATCCTGCATCTGTTCTTCTGTATAATTATTTCTATTATTCTCACCAGCTATAAATGTATCAGTATTATTAGCATTATGTACCCATTTACCACCTTTGCCTTCACTAAATGGTGACTCATTACTAACAGTAATATGGTTAGATAGTTTACCATAAGGTACTCCATTCTCTACACCACCATCTCTTAAATGAACACCATCTCTAAACCGTTTTTCCCGATCTGCTGGTGTTTCATTCCATAAACTCATAGGCATTATATAATCTCCATCAACAATTCGACTAGGATCTCCATTAGCTAATGCTTTTAATACTCTTGGATCATTTGCCCATGCCTCTAATGCAGTCATTGGACCATACACTGCCTTAGCAGCTAAACCATTATCATTCATATTATTCCTTATTGTGTTGAGAAGTTATTGCTATAATTAATACCACCATATGGTATTGCATCAGCACTAAACGAATCAGCTACTGAATACTTAATCTTATTCTTATTAGTACTAAACTTCCTAGCTAATCCATCCTCATCTATTCTATTAGTATCCCCAGGTTTAGGTTTAGAATTACTAACTACACTCTTATCATCACTCAATGGATTAATAACATTAACATCTACTAATGATGCAGGACCTTGTGCTCCTGTATTATGTAGAGTATCTTCCATAGGATTAACCTTCTTATTAGCTACATCTTTACTAGCCTTAATAGGTACACCCATAAGTCTCTTAGCTATGTTACCATTCAATGTTGAACTATCTTCTATTATCATTATCTATCCTATTAAAATCTGTATGAACCTGATATACCTAGTTGAGGTTTACCATCATTAATGCTATCATCTGCTGTTCTAGTTAAACTAATAGTACCATTATCATTAATTTTATATTCAGCACCTATCTGATTACCTTTATTAACTACATCACCATCTACTTTTAATTTATTCTTATTAGCAAAGAATGTTATATCTTTATTAGGTGAGTATTGTAGGTTCATAAGTTCTTTAACTTCTTTAGGATTATCATTATATTGTGATGACTCTTTAACCATACTAGCAGCTAATCCATTAATACCAGCTATATCTTTTGAATCAAGACCTAGTTTACTTACATGTTGTGTTGGAATACCAGTACCTCTAATAGTATTAGCTTCATAATTAATATTACTATCAGATATAGGAACATTTACGTTATATCCAACCGTACTATTATCTGTATCTAATTGAGCATTGCCTCTTAGACCAACAGTAGCTGGTCCTATATTCTTACTAAGGTCAGCCCCTACAGTAACAGCTTGTAATGGACTATTACCTCGTCTATTAAAGTAATTATCTAATGCAGCTTGTGTATTTATTTTACTATACACATTACCGTATCCTACATTAGCATTAGCTGTAAGTATTTCAGGAGACTCACTTATAACAGTATTTGCTAAACCTGTTGGCCTAAATGACACAGAGTTCTTAATCTGACTATTAATATTATCTTGCTTTTGTCTTTCAGCATTAGCTATTATATTTTTATTTAAGTTATCAGCATAAGTTTTAAGAGCAGGATTGTTTGCAATAAAGTCTTCTGGTGATTGTCTCTTATTAATAGGACCTATTACTCGCATAGCGTTTTCTTTCTCAGACTTATTTTGATATGGCTGACCAGCCTCATTAAGCAGGTAATCTTCTAGTGTCACTTGTTATCCTTATAATTATATACTAGATAATACCATATATTTAATTAAGAATAGCTTACGTCTATTCATCTATACTACCCCTAACTTTCCTCTCACCAGTCTTAGCATCATATGTAATCTCTAAGTGAATATTCTTATTACGTAACTCATTAATAGTTTTCCAGTCACCTTTACCAAACAGATAAGGATTAAGTACAAATGTACCTACAGCTACCCTATCTATTATACCTGCTCTTAAAAGATCTTGTAACTTATTATTAAGTGTTTGCATAGCCATACCAGTAGCTTCAGCTATACGTTTCTTAAATGTAGCGGTAAGTCCAATCTCTTGTGTACCATATGTAACATATTGCAGTAACTCTTGTAAGAGATCACTAGTAGCTGTAGGTAATCCATGCAGATAAGCTATATCACCCAAGTATACTTTAATATAACTAGGCTCATCTCCTCTGAATCTTCTAACGGTTGTACTAGACTTTACTTCCCCAGTATTATAGTCTATATGTTCTGTTGTTTCAATTACTTTACTCATTATTACTCCTATATAAGTAACAGTATAACATAACCCTACTTAAACATTACTTATATAAAAGTATTACCTACTACAGGTAATGTTATTACTCACTGTAGGTAATGTTGTTACTCAGGGTGAGTAATGCCTATCATCTATAAATCCCTATGGTTAACGTCTTTGTTACTATAGCCTATATCTTATATCTTATCCTATAACACCGTAGGTCAGTAATTAGTTGGGAGTCATCATACTTATAACGAAACTATAAGGGCTCATGTTGTAAATTTTTATAATTTTGTATGGTGCTAGTTCTTCACACCTGGACCACTCACTACCGGGGTAGCCCCCCCTAGTCAAGCCTTCTAAGCATCTTTATATAATCCTACTACTATCTTTCATTATTTTACCAAGCTATCTAGCCTAGCTCTCTCATTATATTTATTATTATATTCTATCATCGCTTCGCTTATTATACTAGTGATACAAGCTACGTATCTCAACTTAAACTAAAGGATTAACAATGAATAAAGAATTAATACTAACTATAACTATAGCCTTCGCTATATCTATGTCAGTGATACTACCTATCTACCTTGTGGCTGGAGTAATAGCTATACTACCTGCAATCATAATAACTATAGCATCTTGGCTTCCATATCTAGGTGCTAAAGCATATCTATCTATAGAGTAATCTATAGGTAGCTTATCGCTTCGCTCATTATATTAGTGAGTGTAGCAATACATACCTTAGCTAAAGGATTACTATATGGAGTATAACCCATATGATGGACCAGACTCTTCTCGTCCTTGTTATGGTTGGAACTAACGTTCTAGCCATCTCATCACTGTCTAGCCTTCGGCTATTATACTAATGATATACTGTAGGAGGTATTAATATGTTCAATTTAACAACAGAGTTAGAGGCTCTTCAATCTCAAAAACAAGCTCGTAGGGATAAACCTATTAGAGCATTCGTTGGAGATGCATTTGGTGCAGGTAGTGCTATTGCTTCTTCAGTTAAAATCGTGGCTGAGTTAGCTGAGACTGAACTACAAACTATGCTATTCGAATCTAAGATTGATCAGATCAATAGAATCCAAGCATTACTTGTAGCTACTCAACCAGCTATTCCATCAAGACGAAAGGCTACTATCAAGTAGTCTCTCTCTATCGCTTCGCTAATCATATTAGTGGAGCAATCCATATCTTAATATAAAGGCTAACTATGAAAAAGTTACAACAAAAACAAATCTTCGAAGTGGCAGATAAACTAGCAACTGCTTATGCATCAGCTTTCTCAGCTACTACTATTGCTAAGGCAACTGAATATATAGAAGGGCAACCAAACTCTTCTAGAAATTATATGTATGGTATCCTTATTAATACCAAAACTAAGAATGGTAGTATTGCTGACCGCTTCACTAAAGAAGATGCTAGCTCTATCGTTAAACTAGCTTTATATAAACTAGCTAATCCTAGAGTAGCTGTGGCTTCTATCGACATCTAGTCGGTGGAGCTATGGCTCTGTTCTTATTTTCTTTCACACACTCATATGCTATTAAACAGCTTAGACCTCTACTCTCTTTATATTCCTGTTATGTTAATAGCTTAGACCTCTACTTCCTTAACACAAGTTTTCACACCTCTGCTGATAGTAAGCTTGAAAGTAAACTCATCTTACACCAGCTGATAGTAATTACACTTGTCCTTCGGACATTATATTATTGTATATTATTATCCTCCTATATAAATATCAATCATTAATAATAGATAGAGATTACTTATCTCTTTCTATTTAATTATTGTCCTTCGGACATTATATTAATGATATCATAAGAGAACGTGTGTAGATAACCTACAGAACAATAACAAATAAAACAAAGGAAACTTAGATGACAATAGCTAAACTAGAGGGAATCCAACCTACAATCGGAGCAACATTAAAAGATATGATTATAGAGTCTGCAGGTACTGCAACTAACGGTGTAAGAATCGTAAGTAGAACTATGGCAACTGCAGCAAATACCGTAGGAATCGCAGAAAGTAACACTGCTAAAGCTTTAATCGAAGCAAAAGGAGAACTCCTAGACACTTACAGCACAATCAGTCAAGAGCTACAAACTAAACATAACCTAACGCCAGAACAGGTAAGACTATGGCTATTATCGTAGGCCACAACCTACAACTAGCCATTCTATCACTAATACTAGTAGACATACTCATTCGCTAGCTAGTGTCCTCAATCGAGGGCATTATGGTAGGGATACCACAAACAAATAAACAAGGACAAACAAATGACAATCGAACAATTACAAGCACAAAAAGAACAAATGTTAGAAACAAACGCTAGGATAGTAAGTGAAGGACTAGCAGTAGCTAGACTAACAGCACGAATTAAAATGT
>ERZ1034361.1223-NODE-1223-length-14174-cov-3.198695_pt1 | contig 14174 bp, 18 predicted proteins | sample MGYA00520617_ERZ1034361 | MGnify/ENA primary metagenome ERZ1034361 (study PRJEB33736, sample SAMEA104284507) | Azolla filiculoides | biome: Urban; feature: Water surface; material: Ditch water | place: Netherlands | collected 2015-10-28 | depth 0-0.1 m ... | reverse complement strand
GAAGATGTTGACATCGACCAAAATCAAGAACTTGCAATTAAGTACGGCGTTCGTAGCGTTCCTACATGTGTACTGCTTAATGATGAAGGCGCAGAAGTTAGACGTAAGTCTGGCGTGATGATGATTGATGAATTCGAAAAATTTATTAAAGGTGAATAATGAGCTTACTCGAAAAAATTAAAAAGAACAGTACTATTAAAGATTCAGCGATTCTTGCTCAGTCTAAGTACTTCAACAAGAAAGATCAGATTCAAACTGCTATCCCTGCAATGAACGTTGCATTGTCTGGCGAGTTGGATGGTGGATTCGTTCCAGGTCTTACATTATGGTGTGGTCCATCAAAACACTTTAAGTCAATGTTCTCTCTGATCATGGCTAAGTCGTACATGGACAAGTATCCTGATGCAGTCATGGTTTTCTATGATTGTGAGTTCGGTACACCTACAGCTTACTTCTCTTCACTGCAGATTGATACCAATCGTATTCTTCACGTTCCAGTGATGAACATGGAAGAATTCAAGTTTGACGTTATTAAACAACTTGAGAACTTGGATCGTGGTGATCGAGTTATCTTTGTTGTAGACTCACTTGGTAACATGTCTTCTAAGAAAGAAATGGAAGATGCAATCGAAGGTAAGTCTGTACAAGATATGTCTCGTGCTAAACAGATGAAGTCTATCTTCCGTATGATTACACCTTACTTGAATCGTTTGGATGTACCAATGGTTGCGGTGAACCATATCTATATGGAACAAGGTTTGTATCCAAAGGCAATCGTCTCTGGTGGCACTGGTGTTTATCTCTCTGCAGATAACATCTACATCTTGGGTCGTCAACAAGAGAAGGAAGGCACCGAAGTTATTGGTTACAACTTTATCATCAACGTTGAGAAATCTCGTTATGTTCGTGAGAAGTCTAAGATTCCAGTCTGTGTGAAGTTTGAAGGTGGTCTATCTAAGTGGTCAGGTCTCCTTGAGATGGCGCTTGAATCAGGCCATGTTGTAAAACCAAGCAACGGTTGGTACGCACGAGTTGACACTGAAACTGGTGTGATCGAAGATAAGAAGTGGCGTATTAAAGACACTGACTCTAAAGAGTTCTGGGTTCCGATCCTAACTAACCCATCGTTCCAATTGTGGGTCAAAGAAAACTATCAAGTATCTAATGGCGACATCATCCGTGATGAAGACATCGTAGCTGAGATGGCAGCAATTGGAGAAGACGATGAATGATGAAGCAGTGTATGAAAAGGATTTGTTAGATTACTTTGCAGCAAAAGCTCTAGGTGAGTTTTTGAGAGATGATCTAACAAAGGAAATCGATAAACAGATGGGATATGCGTGGGCATGCAAATGGGCCTACATTGTCGCAGATGAAATGATGAAGGCAAGAAATGCACACAACTCCACTAAGACCGCATAAGGTCCTAGGTCGTTCTGGGTATGATGGAGATCTTCACGCTTTAACATTAGAAAGCGGTCCCTTTGCGGGGATCGTTTTCTCCTACACTCATGTAGCATTCAATGAGGACAAGGAAAACGATAAGCTGAAGGTTTCATTTGAGTACTATGTACACGAGGTACCACGTCACCAAGTAGGATATGATAAAGAAGCTTTTGAAAAAGAGCTCGGTGATTTTGTGGTAGAATTATTATTTTATGGACTAGAGCGCGATCACTTAGGATTTATTGATGAGCAAGATAGAGAAAACGATTCTGTCGAATCTGATTCACAACGAGGAATTCAGTCGTAAGGTTGTACCATTCCTCAAAGCTGAATACTTTGCAGACCACTATGAGAATTTAATCGCTAATGAGTTGATTACTTTCTTCAACGAGTATAACAAGCCTGCAAGCTTGGATATCCTCGCAATTCAACTGGGAAAACGTCGCCTAAGCGTTGACCAAGTAAAGGACGTTGAAAAATACATCAATGACCTCACCTTTAGGACTGACAACTCAGAGTGGTTGTTAACACACACAGAACAGTTTTGTAAGAACAGAGCAGTAACCAACGCGATCCTTGACGCCTTCGACATCATTGAAGGTAAAGATAAAGTTCGCACTGAAGATGCTATCCCTACAATGCTACAAGACGCATTGGCGGTTTGCTTTGACTCTTCAGTCGGCCATGATTATCTTGAAGACTTTGCATCACGCTTTGACTTCTATCACCGTGTAGAAGAAAAGCTTGAGTTTGACTTGGATCTATTCAACAAGATTACAAAGGGTGGTCTGTCCAAGAAAACATTGAACGTGGTTCTGGCTGGTACTGGTGTAGGTAAGTCGTTGTTCATGTGTCACTGTGCTGCAGCTTCCTTGACTCAAGGTAAGAATGTTCTGTACATTACCATGGAAATGGCTGAAGAGCGTATCGCTGAACGTATTGATGCTAATCTTCTGAACATGACGATGGACGAACTTGGATCTGTTGAGAAGGACATCTATGAGACTCGCATTGGTAAGCTTATCAAGAAGAGCTCAGGCAAACTGATCGTTAAGGAATATCCAACTGCGGCTGGTCACGCTGGTCACTTCAAATCTTTGATGGAAGAGTTAAAGACCAAACGTAACTTCGTTCCTGATCTTGTTGTGATTGACTACCTTAACATTTGTGCATCCTCACGATTGAAACACGGCACCGGTGTAAACTCATACACTTATGTTAAGTCTATCGCTGAAGAACTTCGTGGTCTCGCACAGGAATATAATGTACCGTTGTTAACTGCAACACAAACAACACGGGGTGGATATGACAACACAGATGTGGATCTTACTGATACTTCTGAGTCCTTTGGCTTACCGGCTACTGCTGACCTTATGTTCGCGCTCATCTCAACAGAAGAGCTTGAGAACCTCAATCAGATCATGGTCAAGCAACTCAAGAATCGTTATAACGATCCTTCTTATTACAAACGTTTCGTTATTGGCGTGGATCGCTCTCGCATGAAACTCTATGACGTAGAAGAATCTGCGCAGAAGAACATCTCTGATTCTGGTCAGGGCGCAAAAGACGATGGGCCTATGTTTGATAAGTCTTCATTCGGAAGTCGTATGAAACAAGCTGGTGATGGGTTCAACTTTTAATGTACAAAAATAGTACAATAGTGTATAATAAAATTTTACTGGAGAAATTATATGGGAACTAATTGGATGGCAGACATTGCCGACATGCACCGTAAGTTTGGTGTGAAGACAACCGTTGCAGAATTTGATAAGGAAAAGCTAAAGAAGTTTTTGGAATTCCGCGTTAACTTCTTGCAAGAAGAACTAGATGAAATGAAGAATGCGACTAATGCTGATGACGTAGTTGATGCATTGATCGATCTTTGTGTGGTTGCAATTGGTACACTCGACGCTTTCAATGTTAATAGCATGGAAGCTTGGAATCGTGTACACGACGCAAACATGGGTAAGGAAGTTGGCATTAAGGCATCGCGTCCTAATCCACTTGGCTTGCCAGACTTGATTAAACCTGAAGGTTGGGAAGCACCTACTCACTTTGATAACGTTGGTTTGCTTGATGGTCTATTCGATCAAACAGCACCAGTTGTTGTTGAAGAAGTAGTTGAGGCTCCTGTTGAGGAAGTCGTTGAAGAAGTTGTAGCTGAGGAAACTCCAGTTGCTGAAGAAGCTCCTGCAGTTGAAGCAGCTCCAGTCGTAAAGAAGAAACCTCTTAAGAAAGTATAAGGTAACTAATGTCGTATTCACTCACCGTGTTTAAGTCGATCTTCGACAACAAGACGGATACTCGAGTAGACTTTGAATCATTCGAAAAGTTTGAGAAGTCGCTCTACTATCTTTCAACGTTGCCGGGATACAAAGCCAAGCGCGGTGAGTGGACAGACAAAGCGTCACCTCTTATTTCGCCCGCAGTATACAAAACTGGTACCACTCGATCTAATGCTAACGTCGTAGAGTGGGCATCATGGGCAGCGATTGACGTTGATAATCATGTGTTTGAGGGTAATCTAAAAGATGAACTACATTCTAGGTTTGGCGAGTGGTATTATATTTGCTATAGTACTGCAAGCAGCACGAGTGCACAGCCGAAGTTCCGCCTCGTATTCCCACTTACAGGAGCTGTTCCGTCAAACGAAATCAAACGTTTCTGGTACGCACTCAACACTGAGTTTGGATGCATGGGAGATCTACAAACTAAAGACTTGTCTAGAATGTATTACGTCCCTGCGCAATATCCTGGCGCTCACAACTTTATCTTTAGCAATCACGGCTTATACATTGATCCAGCTGCTTTAATTGCTAAACATCCTTGGGAACAACCAAATGACTCGACGAACTTCATTGACAGGCTCTCTCCAGAACTCCAAAAGGAGGTCATACTTCATCGCCAACAAAAGCTTGAAGAAGGAAGACGAGACGTTAACTGGACAAGTTATAAAGACTGTCCCTTCGTTAACCAACGACTCGTCACAGAGTACAAAACAATTGCAAGAACAGATGGATCCGGTCGATACTCAATGATCTATAAACTGATGACTTCAATTGCTTGCAATGCAGTCAAAAGGAAGTATCCCATAACGGAATACGAGATCGTCGAGATGGTCCGCCAGTTGGATCGAGAAACGTCTAATAGGTATGCCAAAAGGCCTCTGAACGTAGAGGCTTCTAGGGCCATCGAGTTTGCCTACAAGAACATCTAATATTTCATATAGTGGAATTCAAGCCCTGTACATTAATTCATTTTTGTGATATAATATTACTATAAATGGAGGATAATGTATGAAATCATATTGGGTTACTGTAACTGAAGGTTACTTCAAAAAGATTGAACATAAACAATTTTTTAAAGCTGACGTGGCGAATAAGTTCTACACTGAGATGCTTGAAAAATACAAAGGCAAAAAGTCAGAGAATGGATCTGATTACGTTGTTGTAAAAGAGTTATATTAAAGCAACAATGAAATATAGAATCTATGGAGTTAAGAACGCTACTTTCCGAAAGGAAATGCGGAATGCTCTACAGTATTTCGAACAACAACTTTGTCTGTTTGACTTCGAACAAGTTATCGTCAAAGTAATAGTAACAAATAAAATTGATGTCTATGGTTACTGTAGCATTGAAAGCTACGATGATCAAGACAATGTATGTGAATTGGTAATGGAAGTTCAGACTGGTCAGAGTAATGATGAAATCATTCACACTCTTGCCCATGAAATGGTACACATTCGTCAGTATGTACGAGGTCATCTCAATGAAGATATGACTCGCTGGAAAGGTAAAGAAATCGATTCAGAAAGCATAGACTACGACGATCATCCTTGGGAGATCGAAGCGGAAAAACTTGGTGATGTACTATATGAACTGTGGGATAAATTATGAATCTGTATGATAATGAAGTAATGCATGCGTTGAACGATCTTAAGTTCACGGTTGACTTTAATGTTGAGCATCAAGAAGATCTTGAGATGATGACTCAAAACAACTGGCGACAAGAGAAAAAGAAACGCGGCAAACGTACACTTGACACAGTAAGGGAACACACCGCGATGGGGCTTGGCTCTGAGATCGCGGTGTTGTCGCTTCCATACTTCGGGCAAGTATCAGAGATCGTTGAAGACGCAATGGAACTCAACTACGTTGATCGCATGCGTGACTACAAGTACTTGTTAAGTGAAGGTCGTTATGGTCAACAAAAGACTATGAACTTAAAGTACCCTGATCTACGTTGGTACATCAGCTTCAGTCAATTAGAATCTCTCTTACGATCAGCACCATTCAATCAAGATCTTTTGATTGTAGGATATGAAAAGATCGGCGATCTAAAGTTTGAATATCGTCCAAAGTTTCTTATCGACATGCAACAAGTTATTTCACCGAATTCCAAGTATATTAAAATCGATCGCAATAGTGCTTATGGCTCATACATGTTTGATTGGAAGAAAGCTGTTGTCGATGGAGTATGTTTTAGATTCACCAATTAAACGTCAATGTGTTATAATTTAATTTTGAGGACCCCTTTATGACAAAACAATTTTCCCGCGAATCAGCTAACATTCTATTTGAAGCTGCAGAACTACAAGAACGCAAAGGCAAGGATTATCAGAATCCTTTAAGTCGAGTACGACAAGCTGATCATTATCCCCGTGGCGTATATACAATTCTCGATACAGTGAATGGCAAACTGCTTCGCATGTACTCAGTACTTGAGACGATGGAGCAAGGTGGTAACATTAACTTTGAATCAGTTGAAGATTCAGCGATTGATGCTATCAATTATTTGTCATTCATTGTAGCTTATATGCGTGGTGATATCGATGGCCAAGAACCTGATAAGGATATCTTTAATCGTCGTGGCCAAAACAACCAAGCATTGATTCCTACTAAGTTTCGCAAAGAAGAAATAGTCTACAAGTTTGAAGAATTGACAAATATTGTAAATGGTTGGGTGGAGAAGTCTAATGCTGTTTCTTAATTCCGTATCAGATATTCGCGATCAGTTCGCAGCTCTGTACCAAGACGGTGAATTCGTCACCGATAAATTTGGTGGAAAAGTTCTTGAGATCGTAGGTGCTTCATTCATTGCTGATGATGAACTAATCTTCGGTGCTGTGAACAAAGAATATGTACAACGTGAACTTGATTGGTATCTATCGAAGTCTCTGTACGTAAGTGATATTCCTGGCGGTGCTCCAAAGATTTGGCAGCAAGTTGCATGTAAGAATGGTCGTATCAATTCTAACTATGGTTGGTGTATCTACTCACAAGAGAATGGTAACCAATTCGATAAGGTAACTGCTGAACTTGCAAAGAGTCCCGATTCACGTCGCGCTGTAATGATTTACACTCGACCAACTATGTGGAATGATTATAATGAAAATGGCCGGTCTGATTTTATGTGCACTAATGCTGTGCAATACATCCTTCGCAACGGCAAGATCAATGCGATCGTCCAAATGCGCTCCAATGATGCTTGGGCTGGGTACCGAAATGACTATGCGTGGCAAAAGTTCGTACTAGAAGCAGTTGTCGAATGTGTCAACAAACAAGCTAACACTAACTATGAAGTAGGTTCTATTCAATGGAATGCTGGTTCACTCCATGTGTATGATCGCCAATTCTACTTGGTAGACCATTACATTAAAACCGGTGAACACTCAATTACAAAAGAAGATTATGACAAGATCTACGGCGTGGAATGATCGCTATTTAGAATTAGCTAAGCATGTATCTACTTGGAGTAAAGATCCAAGTCGTAAGATTGGTGCTGTAGCTGTAGGTGCTCAAGGACAAATCTTAGCTCAAGGCTTTAATGGTTTCCCTCGTGGCATTAATGATACTGAAGAGCGTCTAGAACATAGACCAACGAAATACAAATACGTCGTTCACGCCGAAATGAACGTCATCTTTAATGCATCACTCAATGGAGTATCACTCAAAGATGCAGATCTTTATGTTTACGGATTACCTATATGTAATGAATGCGCTAAAGGTATCATTCAAGTTGGTATCAAGCGCGTATTTATTTTAACCGAATGTGATATTCCACCTGTGTGGAAAGATTCATGGCGTCACAGCGAATCAATGCTCGGTGAAGCTGGTGTTCAAATGTTATGGATATCGCAGTGAAAGTTCTTGTAATTGGAATGAATCCATCTACTAAGCCTACGCTAAACGGCAAGCCTAATGCTACGTTTAGAAAGCTTGAAAGTTGGATGTCCCATTGTAATGTTAGACACTTCTCATTCTGTAACACGTTTGATGATACTTCTGAAGCGAAACAATCTAAAGTAGACTTCCAAAGGCTGTGTACATTAACTAAAGACTATGATAAAATTATAGCATTGGGTGGCTTCGTCTCAGGAACGCTAAATAAGATCGACGTCTCTCATTTCAAATTGCCTCATCCTTCTCCAAGGAATAGACTATTGAATGATAAGGTGTACGAAAAGCGTATCATAAACGAATGTAAGGAGTACTTGAATGACCGATGAAGAAGTGTTGAAGTTTTATGAACAGCTTGTAGAATTCTACGGCGATAAGCTTGCAAACTTTGAGCACTATCCTCACACCTTCGCGAGTCAAGTTAAGCTCTACAAATACTATAAAGGACTAGAATGAAAGTAGCTATCATTATGGGTCGCGGTATCGAAGGCTGCGGCGTAACTAAGTTTACTGTTGAGCAAACTAAATGGCTCGCAAAGAATGGGTATGACTTCACTGTTTACTCTTCAAAAGATAAATCATGGACTCGTAAGAATGCCCATGACGTTTCGAATGTAGTTCAACTCAAGCTTGCAAAGCATGAGGAAACTCAGAAAATGATTGATGGCTGCAATGCATCTGACGTTGTTATCATTAATAGCTTGCCTTCGGTTGGCCACCCTGAAGCATGCATCGAACAATTTAAGAGGTTCCTAGATGACGTCCACAAACCAATCGTCCTCGTACAACATGACCACTCGTCTTTGTCTATTAAAAGAAATGCTTGCATCAATGAAGCCATTGGAAAAGCTAGAGTTCTATTTGGCCACAGCACTCGCAACGATTTCGCTCGTCTTGTTGAGTCTTCAACTGGTGGCGGCGGGCTAACAGACTTCTTCGGCAGTGAGAACGACTCTAAGCAAATTCTAAACTTTCAGCCGGGCATTGACTTTGATTCAATCCGCGCTAAGTATTGGAAGCCTATCGAACAAACAGATCCTATTATGAATAAGTGGATCGGTCGTACTACGTCTTGGAAAGGCTACGTACAAATGTTCAAGTTCCACAATGAATTCCTTCGTCCTAATGGGTACATTACTACCTTCGAAGGTATTGAGAAGTCACCAGCATATCTTGCATTCCGTGAGCTATCAGAATTCCACGGTCACATTGCTGACGACATCAATAAAGTTCCACTCGCTGTAGACAACCCTGCATACGTATTTGGTCCATTCGTCAATGATCAAATGCTTGAGCGTATGAGTAAGGTAGGCTTTGGCTATCAGTTGTCTATCCTTGATGAACGCTTCATTGAACGCTCTATTGAATACACTCACTGTGAAGTTGCATTCACTGGTGTAGTTCCAGTCTTCCGTAAGTCTTATGGTGAACGCTGTACACATCGTAAGTTTGGTGATAAGCTAATCGACTGCAAAGACACAGGTACCATTTGGCTTGACGACAACAACATGCAACCAGCCTTTGACCTGCTTAATAAATTAGCTAGAGATCCTGTAATGCGTAACGAATATCGTGAGCAAGCATTTGAATTTTACAAATCACATCAGGATTCTCAATACACTTTTGACGAAATGATGAAAAAGATTAAAGAGAATCTATGACAATTAAACATGCATTTATCGTACCGCTAATTGGAGGGCAAGCACTTGGACAAGCAGCAGCATTCGGATCAAGACCCGACTACCTCCTCTCTTATTCGCCGTTCAGTAACAACGATTCACACTTGGTTGCATATTACGATGGAGTTCCTTATGTCGTGCTTGATCAAGGTGGCCGTGCTCCTCATTCTGTGGACGTTGTTGGTACCACTTGTCCATGTGCTGGTCTCTCATCACTCTCAGGCTACGCAAACTCCGACGCAGCGGCCAATGAGTGGATGTACACAACAGCGAGGGAAGTGCTTGGAAATATAAAGCCTAAAGTCTTTTGGGGTGAGAATGCTCCAGGCTTTGCAGGTAAGTTAGGTAGACCAATCGTTGATAAGCTACGAGTGATCGCAAAAGAAAATGGTTACACCATGTCGATCTATCGTACTAAGTCTTTGTTGCACGGCGTTCCACAAATTCGTGAACGCTCGTTCTACTTCTTTTGGAAGGGCAACCAAGTACCTCTATTCAATTACTTCGACAAACCTCTCAATAGCATTGAGTCAGTGTTTGCAGGCGTTAGTGCTAATGCATCTCAACAAGAAGTAACGAATGAAAAGATTCCAAGCAAATGGGATCCAATGTATCGTTATGTTCTTGAGCATCTAGAAGGCGGAATTACTCACAAAGAATTCTACGATCGTATTGAGAAGACTGATAACGCTATGGATTGGCTTGAGCGTAAAGGTAAGAAGTACGATGAGGTAGCTGTATGGATGCGTAGTCAAGGTTTAGATCGTGCAGCTGAACGCTGTGAGCGTATCTTTGCTAAGCTAAACGCTGGTGGTAACATCATGCGTAGATTGACTACTGTTCCGAAGGGTCACATTGGCGCTTTCGTTGGTCACTATCCAAACCTGCTTACACATCCAACCGAAGACAGATACTTGACATATCGTGAAGCTATGTCTATTATGGGTCTACCTGAAGATTTTACTTTATTGAATCCTTCACGTTTCTTGAATCATATTTGTCAGAACGTCCCTGTGGGAACAGCAACTGACATGGCAAACGAGATCAAGGCAGTACTTGAAGGCAAGAGAGATATGCTTAACGCTGACCTGATTTACCAATACAATGGCCAGAAAACGTATAAGATTGAAGATACCTCACCGGGATCTTCCCTCTCAGAGTTCTTCTAAAACAACGCCCTTCGGGGCGTTTGTTATAAATATCTGTAGTAATTTATAGATGGACTACAAATGGCATATAATTTTATTCCGACTACAGCTAAAGATGTCACTGACATAATCCAAGGGGATATTGGTCAGCAGATCGCTGCGCTGTTGATTGACCTACAGCATCAGTTCCAGTCTTTTACCGATCCTCTAGCGATCGACGCTGACGCTCCTAAGAACATCAAGATCACACGTAAGGTTCAAACAAAATTGAACCTAAAGCCGCTTCAGCAAAAGTACAACCTAATCAAGCTTTCGTTTGGTGAAGGTTCTCGCGGTGGACGTGGTACTCAGAACAAGGGTAATTTATTTGAGTATGAGTTAGCACAAGACATTGAAGCTTGGTGGAGAGGTGAAGAACCTAAGTCTGCTGAGAACGCTGTGTTAATTAAAGACTTGATCGACAAGTACGGTATTGACAAATGGACTGAGTTATATGTTGACGCTGAAGGTGCTGAGAATAAACCACGTCCTCTACAAATTACAGGCAACAACGTTTTAGTATCACCAGGCATTGTAGACATTGGTGCTGTTGTTACCGACATCACATTGCGTAAAGGTAAAGTTAAAACTGCTCCGGCAGGTGTTTACCTTTCACTTAAATATTCAGGTACTGTAACGTTCTTTAACGCTGGTACCAAGAAGTATCTTACCGACGCTGAATTGCAAAAAGGGCTAGTCACCAACGCCGGTGGTTTAGCCCTATTGAATATGTTTGGCATCAACAACGCTGTGTTCTGTTCGGTGTTCAATGGTAAAGGTAAGAACTTATATTCAGAAGACACCACATCTAAAGTCGATAAGAAAGCGCTTGAGAACTTAATCAAGTCAGGCATCGGCTATGGATTCCACATGGTGCATAAGATGGGAAGCACTATCATCTCCAAAGAGATCGATAAAGCTTATAGAGATAAAGCTTCCAAAGTAACTAGTGTTAAAGTTTACTATGGCGGTAAGTCTGGTAACGGTGCTCGTGTTGACATTGAAGTGTTAACTCCTAAATATATTCTGAAGTTCAACTTCCGTAATAAGCAAGGTGGAAAGTATATCTCCCACCTTATGTGTGACTACTCGTACGTTAAATGATAATCATTATCATTCGCACATAGCCCTGTTCAATAATTCAAATCTGTGGTATAATACTACTATATGGTAAAAATGTTAAAGCTTAAAGAATACATTAACGAAGAAAAGAACGTTCACATGGAACACATCGAAGACTTGATCTTCAATGAAGGTGTGAATGGTATGCGCAAAGCGATTAACTTTCTTCGAGACTTACGCGACATGCTCGCCGGTCATGCTAAATCCAAAGTCACCGCTACTGTAAAGTGGGACGGAGCACCTGCTATCTTTGCTGGTGTAGATCCACGTGATGGTAAGTTCTTCGTAGCTAAGAAGGGCGTCTTTAACAAAGAGCCAAAAGTGTATAAGACTGCAGCAGAAGTAGATGCTGATACGTCTGGTGATCTTGCAGATAAGCTTAAGGTTGCACTAACTGAGTTCAAGAAACTCGGTATCAAGTCTGGCGTTTATCAAGGTGACTTAATGTTCACCGACGATAAGAAGACAGAAACTATTGACGGTGAGAAGTATATCACCTTCCATCCAAACACAATTCTGTATGCAGTTCCATTCAATTCATCACTTGGCACTAAGATTCGTAATGCTAAGATCGGCGTAGTGTGGCATACTACTTACACTGGTTCTTCATTCGAAACAATGAAAGCATCGTTCGGTAAGACTATTACAGATAAGTTCAACGATGTTAACACTATTTGGATGGATGATGCAAACTACAAAGACTACTCAGGAACAGCAACGTTTACAGACGCAGAGACAAAAGAAATCACAGCGATCCTCGCAGAAGCGGGCCACTTGTTTGGACAAGTCGACGGTCGCCTTATTGATTACATTAGCTCTGACCCTGATTTGCTTATGGTCGTAAAGACATACAACAATACTAAAGTTCGTGCTGGTGAGAAGATCACTAACACAGTAGCTCACGTTGAAGGACTGTTCCACTACATCTCAGATAAGTATCAGAAAGAGATCGACTCTAAAAAGACAGATAAATCTAAACAACAGTGGGAAGAAAAGAAAAAGAAAGTAATGCAATTGTTTGCTCAACATCCTAAGGCTGAGATCGCTAAGATCTTCGATCTATCAAACTTGGTAGTGGATGCTAAACAAATGATTATCAACAAGATGAACGAAGCTGGTCATATTAAAACCTTCCTTAAGACTACTACAGGCTTTAAGACTACAGGTGTTGAAGGCTTCGTTGCTATTGACCACTTAACGGGTGGAGCAGTTAAAATTGTTGACCGCATGGAATTCAGTAAGTCTAACTTCTCAGCAGATATTCTTAAAGGTTGGCAGAGATGAATGAGTTGAATGATTTTCTAAAAGCTATATCTGAAGCCAAAGCTCAAGATCCAAAGCACCAAAAAATCAAGGAAGTGAAAGAAAGTCTCAAGTCTGACTTGGGTTCTTTATTCTCACAACTTGGTTCTGTGGCTGCTGTCGATCCAAAAAAGAAAATCATCGACGGCGTTAAGGAAAGCGTTAAGTCTGATTTAAGTTCTTTGTTTAGTCAATTGAGCACAGCAAAGTCTGAGCCTATTATTGAAGCATCGGCTGAAGAAAAGATCGATGAACTTGTATTTGCAGTTCAATCTGTCGAAGCCGCAGAAGCTATTATTCAAGAGGAAGAAGCAAAGCAAGAACCCGCTACGCCTGAAGAAAATCAAGCAAGTGTGGAGAAGTATTTGTCTGCACTTCCAAAAGATTCGCACTCATTCCAACAACCTGAAGTTGAAGCTCCTAAAAAGGAAATGAAAGCTATCACTGATAAGCTTAAGTTCCTTGAGCAATGGGTTGCAAAGATCTCTGCAGCTGGTCCAGGCGGTGGTGAAGTTAACTTCCGCTACCTTGATGACGTTGATCGTTCAACTATCATGGACGGTTACTTCCTAACATACAACGCTGACACTAAGAAGTTCGAGTTCCGTGAAGTCGTTGGTGGATCGGGTGGCGTAGCTCAAGTTCAATCAGATTGGACTGAGACAAACACAACTGCTAAGAGTTACATTAAGCATAAGCCTGATTTATTCTCAGGTAGCTACACTGACTTAACTAATAAGCCAACTATCCCAAGTCTTACTGGCTACGCTACTGAGACATTCGTCAATACTGCTATCACTAATGTAATTGGTGCAGCACCTGACGCATTGAACACTCTTAAAGAGATTGCCGATCAATTAGCGGCTGATGAAAGTGCAGTGTCATCATTGACTACATCGGTTGCAGGTAAAGTAAGTCTAACTGGTTCATACGCAGATCCATCTTGGATCACATCACTTGCTTTCAGTAAGATTACCGGCACATCTTCACTTGTTACATTGACAGGTGCACAGACTTTATTGAGCAAGAACATCAATGGTTCTAATAACACCATTACAAACATTGCTAATAGCAGTTTAGTTAATAGTAGCATTACGATTGGTACTACTGCTTTATCTCTTGGTGCCAGCACTCTATCGTTAACAGGCTTAGCGAACATATCGTTCATTGGAAGTACAAGCGGTACAGCACAATTAAAGCCAAGCGCAGTTGCTGGTAACGTAATCATCACTATGCCTGCAACGAATGGTACGTTGAT
>ERZ1034361.1222-NODE-1222-length-14180-cov-6.015954_pt1 | contig 14180 bp, 7 predicted proteins | sample MGYA00520617_ERZ1034361 | MGnify/ENA primary metagenome ERZ1034361 (study PRJEB33736, sample SAMEA104284507) | Azolla filiculoides | biome: Urban; feature: Water surface; material: Ditch water | place: Netherlands | collected 2015-10-28 | depth 0-0.1 m ... | reverse complement strand
GGCCAGGGTGTGCGCGAAGTGAATTTTTCCGGTGATATCGGCAGTCTGGCGGCACGTCCGGAGCATGCGGCGGGCAGCGACTTTTTCATTTCCATCCACCACGACTCGATAGGTGAAGCCTGGCTCAAGCCGTGGCGTTGGGAAGGAAAGGAGCAGAGCTACACCGAGGTCAAGCGCGGCTACGGGATTTTCGTCTCGGCACAGAATCCCGACCCGGAAACCAGCTTGCGCTGCGCATCGAGCATGGGCGCCATGTTGCGCCTGGCCGGCTTTTCGCCGTCGACCTGGCATGGCCGCCGGCATCTCCCTGCCGATGCCGAGAACGGTGTCTGGTATTACGACAACCTCGTCGTGCTCTACCGCACGACGCTACCGGCCGTGCTCTTCGAGGCCGGTGTCATCAAGCATCGCGATGAAGAACTGGAACTGGCCGATCCCAAGCGCCAGGCCCGTATGGCCGATGCGCTGGCGACTGGCCTGGCGGCCTGTCTGTCGGTTACAGGAATATCGGCTCGGGAGTGATGTCTACGGCGAATTTGGCCCGTACATCGGCTTGCACGGCCAGCATCGTGCGTCGGACATCGGTACCCGTCGCCCCGCCGCGATTGACGAGGACCAGCGCCTGCTTTTCGTACATGCCGACCGGGCCGAGGTTCTTCCCCTTCCAGCCGGCCTGTTCGATGAGCCAGCCGGCCGCCAGTTTGACCCGGCCATCGGCTTGCGGATAGCGCGGCAGGGTCGGGAAATCGCGTGCCAGCGCGTCGGCCAGTACCAGATCAACCACCGGATTGTGGAAAAAACTGCCGGCGTTCGGGGTGATCGCCGGGTCCGGCAATTTGCGCTGGCGGATGGCGATGATCGCGTCGGCGATATCCCGGGGTGTGGGTGTGGCGATATTGCGGCTGGCCAGTTCCTGCGTCACGTCAGCGTAGCGCATATTGGCTTGCCAGGCCTTCGGCAGCCGGAAAACAACTGAAGTGATGGCCATCCGTCCGCTCAAATGCCAGCCTTCCTGTTTGAACACACTATCGCGGTAGGCAAAACGGCACTGTTCGCGGCCAAAGGTCAAAAATGCCTGTTTCTCGAAGTCCCAGGCAGTCAGCGCATGAAAGATTTCGCCGACTTCCAGGCCATAGGCGCCGATGTTCTGGATGGGTGCGGCGCCCACCGTGCCGGGGATCAGACTGAGATTCTCCAGCCCCGGCCAGCCTTGCTGCAGGGTCCATTGCACGAAGTCATGCCAGTTCTCGCCGGCCCCGGCTTCTACGTAGAAAGCATCAGCATCTTCGTGAATTAGGCGCTTGCCGGGGATCGCCATGTGCAGGACGAGGCCGTCGAAGTCGCCACTCAAGACGAGATTGCTGCCGCCGCCCAGGATGAAGCGCCGGCCTTCGGCAAATGCTCGGGCGGCGAGTTGGTCGGCCGTCACGATACGGGCGTAGCGCGCCGCCCGGCCCGGCAGGGCGAGGGTATTAAACAGCGACAGGTCAGCGGCGGCGACTTCGGTCATTGATCGCTCAGAGCAGGGGTGCCAACCAGTATTCGGCGTCCTTGCTGCTCATGCTCTTGCGTGTCGCCCAGTCGTCGAGCTGATCGCGGCCGATTTTCGGAATGGCAAAATAGGCCGCACCTGGATGCCCGATGTAGAAACCGGAAACAGCCGCCGCCGGGGTCATGGCACAGGACTCGGTCAGTTCCATGCCGGCGTTGGCCGGTGCATCGAGCAGGGCGAACAGCTCGCGCTTGGCGGTATGGTCCGGGCAGGCCGGATAGCCAGGGGCGGGGCGGATACCCTTGTATTGCTCGTTGATCAGCGCCTCGTTATCGAGCGATTCGCTCGCGCCATAGCCCCAGTAATGCGTACGTACGCGCATGTGCAGCCATTCGGCCGACGCTTCGGCAAGACGGTCAGCCAGCGATTTGAGCATGATGGCCGAATAGTCATCGTTGGCTTTTTCGAAGGCGGCGACGCGCTCGTCAATTCCGATGCCGGCAGTTACGGCAAAGGCGCCGACGTAGTCGCTCTCACCGACGTAATCGGCCAGCGCGACGTTGTAGCGGCCTTTCGGCTGCTTGTGTTGCTGGCGCAGGCCGACCCAGCGGGTCAGTTCGCTGGTCCGGCTTTCATCGCTGTAGATGATGATGTCTTCGTTCTCGCCACGGGCCGGATAGAGGCCGAACACGGCTTTGGCGGTCAGCCAGTTGTCAGCGACGATTTTGGCCAGCATGGCCTTGGCATCGGCGAACAACTGGCGGGCGGTTTCACCGACCACGTCATTTTGCAGGATGGCCGGGTAGCGACCGGCCAGATCCCAGCTCTGGAAGAAGGGCGACCAGTCGATGTAGGCGACCAGTTCGGCGAGCGGGATGGTCAGCGACTGCCGGCCGAGGTGTGCGGGCTTGACCGGGGTGAAGGCTTCGTTCCACGTGAAACGGTTGGCCCGTGCCTCGGCCAGAGTGACCATCGTGGCGCCCTTGCGGCCGGCGTGTTCGGCGCGCACGGTTTCATATTCGGCGACGATTTCAGCCATGTAGCCATCACGCTGCTCGGCCGACAGCAGCTTGGTGGCGACGCCGACGGCGCGCGAGGCATCCGGCACGTAAACCACGGCGCCTTCGGTGTTGGGGGCGATCTTGATGGCGGTATGGGCGCGGCTGGTCGTTGCGCCGCCGATGAGCAGCGGCTGCTTCATGTTCAGACGCTGCATTTCGCTGGCGACATGGGCCATTTCTTCGAGCGAGGGGGTGATCAGGCCGGACAGGCCGATGATGTCGACACGATGCTCCAGCGCCGCCTTCAGGATGTTGTCGCAACTGACCATGACGCCGAGGTCGACGACGTCGTAGCCGTTGCAGCCGAGGACGACGCCGACGATGTTCTTGCCGATGTCGTGCACGTCGCCCTTGACCGTGGCCATGAGGATCTTGCCCTTGCTGCCGAGGCCGGTTCGGGTCTTTTCCGCTTCGATGTAGGGGAGCAGGTGGGCGACCGCCTGTTTCATGACGCGGGCCGATTTGACGACCTGCGGCAGGAACATCTTGCCGGCGCCGAAGAGGTCACCGACCACGTTCATGCCGTTCATCAATGGGCCTTCGATCACGGCGAGCGGTGGCTTGCCTTCGCCTTCGAGCTTGGCGCGGACTTCTTCGGTATCGGCCACGACGAAATCGGTGATGCCCTTGATCAGCGCGTGTTCCAGGCGTTTTTCGACGGATTGCTCGCGCCAGCTGAGGTCGGGGCCGCTGTCCTTGGCCTTGCCTTCCTTGACGGTCTGGGCGAAATCGACCAGCGCCTCGCCGGCATTCGGGTGGCGGTTGAGGACGACATCCTCGACCTTGTCGCGCAGCACCGGCTCAAGATCGTCGTAGATGCCGAGCATGCCGGCATTGACGATGCCCATGGTCATGCCGGCCTTGATCGCGTGGTAGAGGAAAACGGTGTGGATGGCCTCGCGCACGGCATCGTTGCCGCGGAAGCTGAACGAGACATTGGAGACGCCGCCGGAAATATGGGCGTGCGGCAGGTTCTGCTTGATCCAGCGCACCGACTCGATGAAATCGACGGCGTAGTTGTCGTGTTCCGGAATGCCGGTGGCGATGGCGAAAATGTTCGGGTCGAAGATGATGTCTTCGGCCGGGAAGCCCATTTCGGTCAGCAGCAGGTAGGCCTTGGCGCAGATTTCGGTCTTGCGGGCGAAGGTGTCGGCCTGGCCCTTCTCGTCGAAGGCCATGACGATGACCGCGGCGCCGTAGCGGCGGGCCAGTTTGGCCTGCTCGATGAACTTGGCTTCGCCTTCCTTCATCGAGATCGAATTGACGATGCCCTTGCCCTGGATGCACTTGAGGCCGGCTTCGATGACTTCCCATTTCGACGAGTCGATCATGATCGGCACGCGGGAAATGTCCGGTTCCGAGGCGATCAGCTTGAGGAAGCGATCCATCGCCGCCAGCGAGTCGAGCATCGCCTCGTCCATGTTGATGTCGATGACCTGGGCGCCGTTTTCAACCTGCTGGCGGGCGACGGCCAGCGCGTCGTCGAAGCGGCCTTCGAGGATCATGCGGGCGAAGGCTTTCGAGCCGGTGACATTGGTCCGCTCGCCGACGTTCACGTAGAGCGAATCGGCGCCGACATTGAAAGGCTCCAGCCCCGAGAGGCGCAGCTTTTTCTCGATGCTCGGGATTTTGCGTGGCGTGACCGCCGCGACACGTTGGGCAATCGCCTGGATGTGCTCGGGCGAGGTGCCGCAGCAGCCGCCGACGATATTGACGATGCCGCTCTTCGCCCAGCCCTCGATTTCATCGGCCAGCATCTCGGCCGTTTCGTCGTAGCCGCCAAAGGCATTGGGCAGGCCGGCGTTGGGGTGTGCCGAGATGTAGCAGTCGCAGACGCGCGACAGCTCTTCGACGTACTGGCGCAATTCCTTGGCGCCGAGTGCACAGTTCAGGCCGAATGAGAGCGGCCGGATATGGTTCAGCGAATTCCAGAATGCCTCGGCTGTCTGGCCCGACAGGGTGCGGCCGGAAGCGTCGGTGATCGTGCCGGAAATCATCACCGGCCAGCGCCGGCCGCTATCGTCGAAGAATTGTTCGATGGCAAAGAGCGCCGCCTTGGCGTTCAGCGTGTCGAAAACGGTTTCGACGAGCAGGATGTCGGCGCCGCCATCGGTCAGGCCGCGAATCGCTTCGAGGTAATCGGTAACCAGAGCGTCGAAAGTGACGTTGCGATAACCCGGGTCGTTCACATCCGGTGAGATCGAGGCCGTGCGGCTGGTCGGGCCAAGGACGCCGGCCACAAAGCGCGGCTTGGCCGGATTGGCGGCGGTGAATTCGTCGCACAGGCGGCGGGCCAGCGCGGCGCCTTCGACGTTCAGTTCGTAGACGATGCTTTCCAGCTTGTAATCGGCCTGCGAGACGGCGGTGGAGTTGAAGGTGCAGGTTTCGAGAATGTCGGCGCCGGCGGCCAGATATTCACGGTGGATGCCGCCGATGATGTCCGGGCGGGTGAGCACGAGCAGGTCGTTGTTGCCCTTGAGGTCGTGTCCGTGACCGGCAAAGCGGGTGCCGCGATAATCGGCTTCCTGCAGCCCGTGGCGCTGGATCATGGTGCCCATGGCGCCGTCGAGGACGAGTATCTTCTGGGCGAGCAGGGCGGAAAGTTCGGAGCTACGGTCGGGTTGCTGCATGATCACCTCGGCAAAACTTGAAAGGTCCGGGCGCACCGTAAAATCGAACGGCGTCGCAAACCGGGACCGGGAAAACAGGGTTTGCGAGCGCCGTTGATCATTGCCGAGCCTGGCCCCGGCATTCACGCAAGTGCATGAAAAGGGTCGCAGCGCTCCTCGGCAGAACGTCTAGTTTACCGGCCGCGCCGCCAGATGCCAAGTTAAGCGACTGATTTTGTGGAAAAGGCGAGATTTTTGCTGCTTTTCCCGAGCTTGGGAGGGGGATTCAAGCAGCAATTTCTCCGGAGCATACCGACACGGTATTCCGCCCATCTTTCTTCGACTGGTACATGGCGTGGTCCGCCAGTTTGCGCAGGGCATCGAGACTGATGCCATGGGTGGGACAAATCGCAATGCCGAAGCTGCACGAGACATTGAGTGTTCCGGCGGTTGTTTCGATCGGGGTGGCAATGACGGCGAGTAGCTTCCTGGCGACATTCTCGGCATCCGTGGCATTGAGGATATTGGCCAGCAGAATGACAAATTCGTCACCGCCGTGCCGGGCTACCGTGTCACAGGCGCGGAGTTCGTCGGCCATGCGTCGGGCGCAGGCAATGAGGACCTGGTCACCGACATCATGGCCGTAGCGGTCGTTGATTTCCTTGAAATGATCTACATCGGCGAGCAACAGGGCAAAAGCGTTGCCACTTCGTTGCCATTGCCGGAAAGCATGTTCGAAGCGATCCGTAAACAGAAAGCGATTGGGCAGGTCGGTGAGCAGATCGTGCGTGGCCAGGTAGGCCGAGCGCTCCTGTTCGATCTCGGCCTGATCCAGATGCAGATAGTGGCGAACGGTGACCCAGGGGACGACGAGCAAGGCGGTGCCGAGCAGCAGCAAGATCAGCAATTTTTCAGCGTTCAATAAATCGCGCCAGAGCAATTGGCGCTCAAAAGTCATCTGTATGGGTTGCGCCGCATTTTCCAGGCGCAGTTGCCGGGTGATGCGTGGCAGAAGGAGCTGGTCAAGCTCCCCTGCATCCAGCAGCTTTTGCTCAAAAAGCAGGCTCTGGGAATGGCCGGGTGCAACCAGGGTGGCCGAAAAACCGATTTCCCGGTGATCACCTTCCTTGCTTCGGGCAGGTATCAAGGCCTCGGTCTTGATCAGCAGCATGGCCATCATCGTATCGCCGAAGAAATTCAGTTCCGAACCGGATTTGCCGGCGCTCCGGTTGACCTCCTGCAGCAGGATATAGGCGCCGTTGCCTTCATACATGCTGAATACCGGCGAAACGACGGGCTTGATATTGCGCTGGGCCAAGGCCATTGTTCGCGACAAATAGTCGACTGTTTCCAGGCGCACACCATAAATTGCCTGAGCTTCCGGCAAGGCTGGATACATGAAAAGGATGGGCCAGGTTGCATTTTTCTGGCCGTCATCCTGAAAAGCTCTCCCGGTGATCTGGGAGAAATCCTTGATCGAAAAGTCGGGACGCCAGGTTTTGCGCAGCGATGCCTGGAGCTCCAATTCGTCGGACAGGGGCACCCGGCGGGCGACCTCGAGCATGTAGATGTGCGGATAGGCGGCAGCGGCCGAGGCTGCGTATTTCATGGCCGAGTCGGTGTCGCTGCGATCCACCGCCTGGAGAAAGGCGGAAAACCCGGCAAGCACGGCTTCATTGGTGTCCAGCTTTTGCTTGACGTCACCGACCATCAGCCGGACATCTTCGTCGAAATGGTTTTCCCAGCGGCTGATTTCTGCCAGCATCAGCATGTGCGTGACAAAGCCGATGACGCCGAGCCAGGCGGCGAGCAGTGCAAGTAGGGTGGGGCGGAAGCGCGGCCGAGTCATTTATGAAAAATCCCAATTTTCGTAAATGTCCCACCTTCGGTCCTGCTCTGTAAATAAGACGAAGGTTATAGCTGCGGCCGGCCTGCCGAGCGCTGCTGGTTCAGGCCAGCGGTTCGCAGCGCAGCCAGACCGTAAAGCGCGCCCCTTCAGCGGGAAGGCTGCTGACCGTGAGGCGACCACCGTAACGTTCGATCAGGTTTTTGCTGACCCACAGCCCCAGGCCGTTGCCATCCGGCTTCTTGGCCGTGAAGAAGGGCTCGAAGAGGCGTTCGAGATCGGCCTTGCTGATGCCGGGGCCGGAGTCTTCGACGACGAGCCGGATGCCGAGCGGCATGTCGGCCTCGTCCCAGTCCTCGACGGCGATTTTGAGGACGCCGCCCTCGGGCATGGCCTGGATGGCATTGACCAGAAGATTGATCACTACCTGCTGCAACTCGTTCTTGTTGCAGATGATTTGCCGGGCCGACTCGATGTGCTGGTCGACGGCGATATTGCCGGTTTTGAGCAGGTGACGGACGAGCAGCAGGCTGTCCTGGATCAACTGGCCCGGGTCAGCCGGTTCGAGGTAGCCGACGTAATCCTGCGGCCGGGCGAATTGCAGCAGTTTGGCGACGATCAGGCGGATACGCTGGACCTGTTCGTGGATCAGCCGGATCTCAGGGGCGACGGGGTCAGCCTGCGGGCCGAGCAGGTCGCGCAGCACGTCGAGGTTGCCCTGGATGACGGCGATCGGATTGTTGATTTCATGGGCAATGCCGGCGGTCAGCTGGCCGATGGCGGCCAGTTTTTCATTCATGACCAGTTGCGACTGGGCCGCCTTGAGGTCGGCGACGGCCTGTTCCAGCTCGGCCGTTCTGGCCGCGACTTTGGCATCGAGCGATTCACCCCAGCGTTTCAGCGAGCTTGCCTGCGCCTGCAGGCGGTCGAGCATGCGGTCGAAATGGGCGGCGACGACGCCGAGCTCATCCTGGCTGGGCACCGCGCCGACCCTCGCCGCAGCATCGCCGATTTCGATGGCGTGCATGGTGGCGTGCATGCGCTCGATCGGCCTGAAAACCCGCCGCGCCCAAAGCACGGCAAAGATGCCGGCGGTCAGCATGGCCAGCGCAAAGAGCACGATGACGACGGTGAAAGCCTGCTTGCGGGCATCGACGAAGGGACCTTCGAGGAAACCGACATAGAGCATGCCGATGCGTTGCTGCCGGCTGTCGAGCAGCGGCTCGTAGGCCGAGACATACCAGTCGCTGACGACGAAGGCGCGGTCGAGCCAGGTCTGGCCGGCGCCGAGAACCGTGTCGTACACCGCCCGGGAAACGCGGGTGCCGATGGCACGGGTATCGCCGAACAGGCGGACATTGGTTGCGACGCGAACGTCGTCGAGGAAGAGCGTGGCCGTACCGGCGCTACCGAAGGGCAGGGCGCCGGCCGGGTAAACGATGGCATTGAGGCGGTCAATGAAGTCGAGGTTCTTGTTGAGCAGCACGCCGCCGGTCAGCACACCGATCAGGCGCCCGTTGGCGTCATGCACGGGGGCGGCCGAGTGGATGACGAGGCCGCGCACTTCGGCCTCGCGCATGTCGGGGCGGGCATTGGGGGTGTCGACGATAGTCGTCCGGGCCCTGATGGCCAGTTCAGGGCTGATCGTGAACAGCTCGGGGGCGCTGAAGACCTCGGTTTCCGTACGCGCCTGGCCGGCCAGTGCTGCCGCGACGACGGGCCAGGCGTGGGCATCCTGGCGACTGCGGGTGACGTCCAGAAAGTGCAGGAAATCGAGCTTGTGTTCCAGTTGTGTCGAGTCGAGCAGACCGGCTACGGCTTGTTCCGGTTTGCCGTGGGCATTGCGCAGGGTCCGGGCCAGTCGTTCGGAGGCGGCCAGGCTGGCGACGGAGCGGCCGACGCCTTCCGTCACGCGTTCAAAATAGCCGTGGGCGACTGCGAGGTCGGAACGCACCTTGGTAACGAGCAGACGGTCGAGGTAATCGCCGCCCCAATAAGCCAGCGCGGCCATCGTCAGCGGCAGCACGATGCCGAGCGGGATCAGCGCCAGCAACAGCAGCCGGGCGCGAATCGAGCGCCGCAGCGGCGGGTTCAGATTCCCCAGGCCTGACACTTCCGGTCCATCGTCTTGCGCGAAATGCCGAGCCGGCGGCTGGCCTCGGACTTGTTGCTGTCGCAGGCGGCGAGTACGGCAAGAATGTGACGCTTTTCCACGGCTTCCAGCGTCTCGGCATGGCTGGAAACCTCGCTGACACCCATCTCCGGCGCGCTGCCAATGTCAAACCAGCCAAGGATCAGCGAGCGCTCGACCAGATTGCGCAGTTCGCGCACATTGCCCGGCCAGTCGTAATCGGCCATCCGGGCCAGGGTGCGCGGGTCCAGGCTGAGCGGTGGCACACCGAGGCTGGGGGTGAGTTGCGCCATGAAATGCTCGACCAGCAGCGGGATATCCTCTGGCCGGTCGCGCAGTGGCGGCAGCGTGACTTCGAGCACTTGCAGCCGGTAATAGAGGTCGGGCCGGAAGCGCTGGGCAGCGACTTCGGTCTTCAGATCGCGGTTGGTGGCCGCAATGACCCGGACATCGACAGCAATTTCCTGCTCGGAACCAAGCGGGCGGATGCGCCTTTCCTCGATCACGCGCAGCAACTTCGCCTGGGCGGCCAGCGGCAGTTCGGAAATCTCGTCAAGAAAAAGCGTGCCGCCACGGGCGTAGTAGAAGAGGCCCTCGCGGCTTTGCACGGCCCCGGTATAGGCGCCCTTGACGTGGCCGAACAGTTCGGACTCGATCAGCTCGGCCGAAATCGCCGCGCAGTTGACCGGCACGAAGGGGCCTCCAGCGCGCGGACTCATCCGGTGTACGGCGCGGGCAGCGACTTCCTTGCCCGTGCCCGATTCGCCGCTGAGGAGTACGGTGGCCGGTGTCGGGGCGATACGCTTGAGGCGTTCACAGACTTTGGCCATGGCTTCCGACTGGCCGACCACGCCCTCGATATCGGCCGCATTGGTGCTGATTTCCCGGCGCAGCACGAAGTTCTCGCGGGCCAGCCGGGAACGTTCGAAACAGCGCTGGATGGCATTCAGTACCTGGGCCAGCGAAAAGGGCTTGAGCAGGAAATCGGCGGCCCCGGCGCGCAGCGCGTCGATGGCCGTATCGAGATCGGCGTAGGCCGTCATGAGCACGACATCGCCGGCATAGCCCTCGTCGCGCAGCTCATGCAGCCAGTCGATACCCGAGCAGCCGGGCAGGGCAATGTCGAGGACGATCAGGTCGTAATGCCGGCGCTCGAACATCGGTCGCGCCTGTTCGACGCTGCCGGCACAGTCGGCGACGCCGCAGCGTGTGCTCAGCGCCCGCTGCATGAAGCTCTGCATGCCCGGCTCGTCATCGACGATGAGTACCGAGTATTGCTGCCAGGGCGCTACCGGGGCGCCGTGATTAATCTCGTCCATTGCGTGGTCACATAGTGGCGTAAGTTTCAGTCGAATCAATTCTCGCACGGCGGGCGCTGCTCTGCTTGGATCCGCTGGTCGCGATCGCGCAAGTACCGAGAGCTACCCGGAAATGTGCCGAGCGGCGCTATCATCACGGTTTTCTAATAGACCGAATTCGAGCCATGCAAAACATCCTGATCATCATCAACGCCGCCCCCTACGGTAACGAACGCTGCCTCTCCGCCCTGCGTCTGGCGACGGCGCTGGCGGGCAATGACGCCAAGCCGGCGATCCGAATTTTCCTGATGTCCGACGCCACGGTGCTCGGCCTGCCGAACCAGATCGATGGTGCCGGCAACGGCTTGCAAGGGATGGTCGAAGGGCTGGTGGCGCAAGGGGTTGATATCCGCCTTTGCCGGACCTGTGCACTGGCTCGCGGGCTGGGTGAGTTGCCGCTGATTCCGGGGACTTCGATCGGTACGCTGGTTGAACTGGCCGAGGCGACTTTGGTCGCCGACAAGGTGATCAGTTTCTAAAACAGCTTTCAAAACTGGGACATTTTGTCCGGCCGGAAGGCTGTGTGGACAAAATGTCCCAGTGTTTTTCCCGATAGCCACAAGGTGATTTCCGATTGTTCAATGACTTACCCGGAGTGGCATAGTCATTGCACTGTTTTCCCTTCGCGACATGGGGTCGCATGAGGAGGAAAACTCAATGAACATGAACAGGCGGCAGTTCTTCAGGGTCTGCTCCGCCGGGCTGGGAGGGTCGTCCATCGCGCTGATGGGATTCTCACCGACAGCAGCCCTGGCGGAAGTACGGACCTTCAAGCTCGCGCGCGCCACCGAGACACGGAACATCTGTCCGTACTGCTCGGTGTCCTGCGGGGTGCTTATCTACTCAACCGGCGACAAGTCCAAGAACACGCCGGCGGAGATCATCCACATCGAAGGCGACCCGGATAATCCGGTCAATCGTGGCACCCTGTGCCCGAAGGGCGCCGGCCTGCGCGACATGGTGCAGAGCGCCAATCGCCTGAAGTGGCCGGAAGTGCGCGAAGCGGGTAGCGACGTCTGGAAGAAGATCTCCTGGCAGGAAGCCATCGAGCGCATTGCCAAGCACATGAAGGCTGACCGCGACGCGAACTTCATGGCGCAGAACAAGGACGGCGTGACCGTCAATCGCTGGACCACCACCGGATTCCTTGCATCATCCGCAGCACCGAATGAGGCTGGCTACCTGACCGTGAAGACGATTCGCGCGTTGGGCATGACCTCGATCGATACCCAGGCACGTATTTGACACGCTCCCACGGTGGCCAGTCTGGCTCCGAGTTTTGGGCGTGGTGCGATGACCAACCACTGGGTGGACATCAAGAACGCTGATCTGATTCTGGTAATGGGTGGCAACCCGGCTGAAGCGCATCCCTGCGGCTTCAAGTGGGTGATCGAAGCCAAGAAGACGCGCAAGGCTAAGCTTGTGGTCGTTGATCCGCGCTTCAATCGCACGGCTTCCGTGGCCGATTTCTATACCCCGCTACGTTCCGGTACCGACATCGCCTTCCTCGGCGGCGTCATCAATTACCTCGTTTCGAATGACAAGATTCATCACGAATACGTCAAGTCGTACACCAATTCGACCTTCCTGATCGATCCGAACTTCAAGTTCGACGACGGCATCTTCTCCGGCTACAACGAGGAGAAGCGCAGTTACGACAAGACGACCTGGAAGTACCAGATGGACAAGGACGGCTACGCCATGGTCGACGAGACCATGCAGGATCCGAACTGCGTCTGGCAGCTCATGAAGGCCCATTATTCGCGCTATACGCCGGAGATGGTGAGCAAGGTCTGCGGCACCCCGAAGGACGCTTTCATCAAGGTTTGCGAGATGATTGCCGAGACTGCGGCGCCGAACAAGACGATGACCAGCCTCTACGCGCTGGGCTGGACCGAGCACTCCGTCGGCTCCCAGAACATCCGCTGCATGGCCATCATCCAGCAATTGCTCGGCAACATGGGCATGGCCGGTGGCGGCATCAACGCCTTGCGCGGCCACGCCAACGTTCAGGGCATCACCGACTTTGCACTCTATGCCCAGAATCTGCCGGGCTACGTCGGTGCCCCGACCGATGCCGATCCGGATCGCGCCACTTATCTGGGCAAGCGCACGCCGAAGGCACTGCGTCCGGGCCAGATGAATTTCGCGCAGAACTTCCCGAAGTGGCAGACCAGCCTGGCGAAAGCCTGGTGGGGCGATGCAGCCAACAAGGACAACGACTTCGCCTACGACTACTTCCCGAAACTGGGCGGTGCGTCGGACGTGTTGTCCATCTTCAATGCCATGTACGAAGGCAAGATCAACGGTTTCTTCTGTCAGGGCTTCAACCCGCTGGCCTCGGTGGCCAACAAGAAGAAGGTCAGCGATGGCCTGGCCAAGCTCAAGTACATGGTCGTCATGGACCCGCTGGCGACCGATACTTCCGAGTACTGGAAGCCGCACGGCGAGTTCAATGATGTGAAGCCGGCTGAAATCCCGACTGAGGTTTTCCGTCTGCCGACCACGCTGTTTGCTGAAACGGCGGGTACCTTCACCAACTCCGGCCGCGTCATCCAGTGGCGCTGGAAGGCGGCGGATGGTCCGGGCGATGCGAAGGACGACACCGAAATCATGGCGGCACTTTTCCTGAAGCTCAAGGAAATGTACGCCAAGGATGGCGGCGCCTTCCCCGACCCGATCATGAAGCTGACCTGGGCCTACAACCAGCCGACCAAGCCATCGCCGGAAGAACTTCTGCGCGAAATCAACGGCAAGGCGCTGGCTGACGTGCTCGATCCCAAGGATCCGACCAAGGTGCTGGTCAAGGCCGGCGATCAACTGGGTTCATTTGCCCAGTTGCGTGACGATGGTTCGACGACCTGTGGCAACTGGATCTACTGCGGTGTCTGGTCGCAGGCCGGCAACCTCTCGGCGCGGCGCGACAACGCCGATCCGTCCGGTCTTGGCCAAACCCTGAACTGGGGCTTCGCCTGGCCGGTCAATCGCCGCATCATCTACAACCGGGCCTCGGCCGACCTCGCGGGCAAGCCGTGGGATCCGAAGCGGACCGTGTTGAAGTGGACCGGTACGGCCTGGGGCGGCAACGATGTGCCAGACATGCGTCCGGATGCAGCGCCCGACCAGAATGTCATGCCCTTCATCATGAATCCGGAAGGCGTGGCCCGTCTGTTCAGCCGCGAGCTGATGGCCGAAGGTCCGTTCCCCGAGCACTACGAGCCCTTCGAAACGCCGCTCGACAACAACCCCATGCACCCGACCAACCCGAAGGCGACGAGCAACCCGGCCGCCCGCGTGTACAAGGGCGACATGGAAGCGTTCGGCAAGGCCAAGGACTTCCCCTACGTCGCGACGACCTACCGCCTGACCGAGCATTTCCACTACTGGACCAAGTTCTCGAAGATCAACGCGATCATGCAGCCGGAACAGTTCGTGGAAATCGGCGAGGAGCTGGCCAAGGAAAAGGGCATAGCCCTCGGCGACAAGGTCAAGATCCGCTCCAACCGCGGCTTCATCAAGGCCGTGGCGGTGGTCACCAAGCGCATCAAGGCGATGGAGATCGACGGCAAGAAGGTGCACACGGTCGGTATCCCGATCCACTACGGATTCAAGGGGGCGACGAAGCCTGGCTTCATCACCAATACCCTGACCCCGTTCGTCGGTGACGCCAATACGCAGACGCC
>ERZ1034361.1221-NODE-1221-length-14197-cov-20.411756_pt1 | contig 14197 bp, 12 predicted proteins | sample MGYA00520617_ERZ1034361 | MGnify/ENA primary metagenome ERZ1034361 (study PRJEB33736, sample SAMEA104284507) | Azolla filiculoides | biome: Urban; feature: Water surface; material: Ditch water | place: Netherlands | collected 2015-10-28 | depth 0-0.1 m ... | reverse complement strand
TCAAATGAACACGCTTTAGACGGAGGTCCAGGACCATTAGGAGCAACCTATGGTAAAATGATGATGTGGTTTTTCATTTTATCAGATGCATTAACATTTTCAGGATTCTTAGCAGCGTATGGTTTTTCAAGATTTAAGTTTATTGAAACTTGGCCAATTGCTGATGAGGTTTTTAATCACTTTCCATTTGCACATGGTGTTGATGCACCAATGTATTATGTAGCGTTAATGACTTTTATCTTAATCTTTTCTTCTGTAACTATGGTTTTAGCTGTAGATGCAGGTCACCAATTGAAAAAAACTAAAGTAGCTGTTTATATGGCGCTTACAATTGTTGGTGGATTAATATTCTTAGGTTCTCAAGCTTGGGAATGGAAAAATTTTATCAAAGGTGAATTTGGAGCTGTTGAAACAAAAGGTGGTTCTATTTTACAATTTGTAAAAAAAGGAGCTAATGGTGAATATGAAAGAGTTGCGCTTGGTGATTTTGCTTTAACATTACCAGAAGAACGCGAACAATTAAACAGAAACAATGGTTTTTGGTTTATGAGTGAAGCTTCAATTCCTTCTCATTCTGTAAATGAAGTTGTGCAAGGTTTTAAAGCTGATGAATCAATTTTAGTTCGTACTGAAACTATCAATGCAGAAAAAGAAAAAACAGTTTTAACTAGAGAAGAGTCTATCAAAAGATTAGCAGATACTAAATATGTAGTTGAAGGAGCTAACTTAGTTAGAAATGAATATGGAAGTAAATTGTTTGCTAACTTCTTTTTCTTTATCACTGGTTTCCACGGATTCCACGTTTTTACTGGAGTTTTAATCAATATTATTATTTTCTTTAATATATTATTAGGAACTTACGAAAAAAGAAAAAGTTACGAAATGGTTGAAAAAGTTGGATTGTATTGGCACTTTGTCGATTTAGTATGGGTGTTTGTATTTACTTTCTTCTATTTAGTATAATTTATTTAATAAAAGCATATCATGGCACACGCACACGAATCACATACAGGAAGAATTTGGAAAGTATTTGTAATTCTATCTATCATAACTATTGTTGAAGTATTATTTGGTATTTTTAAGCCTAAATCATTATACTTTAATAATTTTGCAGGGATGAATTTACTAAATTGGTTATTCATCATCTTAACAATTGTTAAAGCTTACTATATTACATGGGCTTTCATGCACATGGAAGGTGAAAAAAAATGGTTTAGAAGATCAATTGTTTGGACGGTAGTATTCTTAATATTATACCTATGTTTTATAGTTTTAATTGAAGGAGCTTACGTTTTTGATGTATACAAAACTGGACATATCAAGTGGAATTTTTAACACTTGTTTCTATAATTTAATCCCGATTTACATCGGGATTTTTTTTACTTTTGTATTTGCTAAATTTACCGCGTTTTATGAAAAACAAATTAGTTCTTATATTACTCTTTGTGCTGCCCATTGCAATTTATTTAATATTTTCAACGGCAACACATAATTCACTTTTTTTACCAACGATTTCTAAAGCTAATAATGATATTCCTAATAATTGGAAAGGATTGAATCATGAAAATATTAGTATGAAAGATAAAATAACTGTTTTAGGTTTTGTAGGAAACAATATAATCGAAAACAGAGGTAATTTTTTCAATTTAAATCAGAAAATTTATAATAAATACAAAGGATTTAAAGATTTTCAGATGATAATGGTTGCACCAATCGGAAGTGAAGCTAAAGCAAAACAGATAATAGATGAGTTAGCACCAATTACAGGAGAAATGACGGGATGGAAATTTGTTTTTGCATCTCCGGAAGAAATACAATCGTTTTATGATAGTTATAAATTGGTTGGTAAATTAGATGCAAATTTTGGGACGCCAGCTGTTATTATAGTAGATAAAGAGCTAAATCATAGAGGAAGAAAAGGAAAAAATAAAAAAGGTGTTGATGAATATAAAGAAAGCTACAATACTATTTCCGCTGCTGATTTGCATAATGAAATGACTGATGATATTAAAATCATTCTTCGCGAGTATAGACTAGCGTTAAAGAAGAATAAAAACGAGAGAAAAGACGCATTCAGAGATAATATCAAAGAAAATATCGAAAGAAATAAATAAGAAGTTGAGATGAAAAACAAATCATACATTGGAATTTCATTTATTGTTTTAATATTCGGAATATGGGCTGTGCCTAAAATCATTGCTAAATTTCAAAAATCTGATTTAGTTGAAATTGGTCCCGTTCCAGCTTTTGAATTAATGGATCAAAACAATAAAAAAATTTCTGATAAAGATTATTTAGGAAAAGTATATGTGGTGGAATTCTTTTTTGCAACTTGCCCAACTATTTGTCCTAAGATGAATCAAAGTATGTTGCAACTACAAGAAGAATTTTATGGTAACCCAAATTTTGGCTTAGCATCCATTACCATTGATCCAGAGCATGATACTTCAGCTGTTTTAAAAGAACATGCAAATCAATTAGGAGTAAAGCATTATAATTGGCATTTCTTAACGGGTGATAAAAAGTATATTTATGGATTAGCAAATAAAGGATTCAATTTATATGCTGGAGAAAACAACAAAGCAGCTGGTGGATTTGAGCATTCAGGTTTATTTGCATTAGTAGATAAAGATGGTAAAATCAGATGTAGAAAAGACGGACAAGGAAATCCAATTTTATATTATGATGGGTTAGATGCGAAAGGTGTTGAAGCGATAAAAGAAGACATTAAAAAGTTATTAGAAGAATAGATTTCAATTTCAAAAGCAATTTCAATAACAATATTCAAAACTTATATGAGCTTTTATTTCTTAAAAATTTAAAGTTTAGCTTATATGACTTATATGTTTAAAAATAAATAAAATGGAAAATAAAATAGAAACAAAATACAATAAACTAATTGTAGTTTTATCAATTGCAATTCCAGCTGTTGTGGCATTACTTTTTGGTGTTAATTTAAAAAGAATGGGCTTTGATGTTGAACCATTGTCTTTTTTGCCACCTATTTATGCAACAATTAATGGTTTAACGGCTGTAATCTTAGTTGCTGCTGTTATAGCTATAAAAAATGGGAAAAGAAGTTTGCACGAAAAATTAATGAAGTTTGCTATTGCTTGTTCGGTAGCGTTTTTAGCAATGTATGTTGCCTATCACATGACATCAGATTCTACAAAATTTGGAGGTGAAGGAGTTGTTAAATATGTGTATTATTTCATTTTAATCACTCATATTGTGTTGTCGGTTATTATTATTCCGTTGGTTTTAACAACTTATGTAAAAGCCTGGTCACAACAATTTGACAAACACAAAAGAATTGCAAAAATCACATTTCCAATTTGGTTATATGTTGCAGTTACAGGTGTTATAGTTTATTTAATGATTTCGCCTTATTATGTGCACTAAAGAAAATAGAACAAAGAAAATAGAACAAAGAGGTTGTAAGATGAAAATATTTTTCTTTTTTCTTTTCTCTTTTTTCTTTTCTCTTTCAACTCAAGCACAATGTGCAATGTGTCGCGCTGCTCTTGAAAGCGAAGACGGAGCTGTAAAAGCAGAAGCAGTTAATGATGGAATTGTTTATTTAATGGCAATTCCATATATATTGGTTGGCGTTTTAGGTTATGTGATTTATAAAATGCGCTACGGAAAGAAGAAATAGCTTCAAAATCAATTTCAAGTAATTCTTGATTTTTAATTCATAATTGAATTATTCCATTCCGTCAATTTTAATATTCATTTTTCCTGAAGTTGTTATAAATGCTATGATGGCTTTATCAGTTAATTCCACTTTTTCAAATTCAAAATCATTCAGTGAACCATTAACAAAAACACCTTTCATTGGCGAATAATTACTTAAGTAAGGTTTCATGTTTTGTTTTCCTTCTTCAAGATTTCCTTTGATAGAATAGCGACAGTTTTCTTGTATTTTCTTTAAAATTGTACCTTGCATTAGCCAGTTTGCCGATTTCATTAAAATACTTTTGGTGTTTAAAACATAATCCATTTGGTCAAAATATATTTCTTTAGTAATTGGATTATAGTTAGGGATTCCTACTAAATAAATAGTACCATTAATACTTCCTAAAATATCTAAAGCAATAATCATTTTACCATCTTTTTGCCATAAATCTACTTTTTGAACTACTATTTTTCTACTTCCTGAAGCAAATTCTTGACCTTGAAAATTTTTAGTTACAATTTTACTAGCACTTTCGTAGGTTGATACTGCAACTACTGAAGCTGTTGTGTTATCAGGAATTGAAGCAACTGGTTTTAAAACAATTTTAGAAGCGTCAAATCCGTTTTTGGGTTGTTGTCCTACCATGGTTTGCATATTGCATTTTAATCCCATGTGCATTGTAATTTTTGACTTGGCTAGTTTAGCCTCAGTTACATATAATTCCATGGGTACCATTTTGAACCAAGTTTCATATTGTTCACTGGTTAGAAAAGGTGTGCTTAGTTTTTCTAAAACTGATAAAACATGTGGTTTAAAATCACAACTTTCATCAATAGCTTTGTCAATTTTTTTAGCAATTTTAGTTTTAAAAATGCTTAAAGTTGGATTGATTATATAGGTAATCGGAACATTTTTTCCGGCTACCAATATACTTGGGCTTTCACTCCATTCAAAATCTTCTAATTTGGAATTAGTGGTTAATTTCCAGTTGGTTAAGTGCGTTTTGCTGTTTAAAGTAATAGTTCCGTTTAAATTAATTTCACGAGTATCATTCAGTCCTAAAAAATCAGTTCCGTACTTGAATTTTGCCCAAATTTTTAAAGGAATTACCGAAACAATATTTCCGTCTTTTTCAGTTAATTTGATAGGTGCAGTTTTCCATATTTTCATTTCGGTTTTGTCATCACTCAAAATGGAATCATTGTAGATTAATCCGTTTAAGTTTTTATTTAATTGATGCTCAATTTCATTTAATGTTATCTCTACGGGCATTGCTACAAAAGAAGTTTTGTTTTTGTAAACAACAGGAGTATCGTTTGAAGGAGCTGGTTTTAAAGCTTCAATTTTTTTAGTGGTTCCACAAGAAATTAATCCTAAAAAAGTGGTGCAAATTAGTGTTAGGGCAACAAATATTTTCATTATAGATGGTGTAAATTCATTTTTTTCGATGTAAATGTAAAATTTTAATTGATATCTGTAACAAAATAATAAAAATGAGGTCTTATAAGAAATGAGAATTAAAGTGCGTAAAATGATATCAAAAAAAATAGTGCTATTGCTACTTTTTGTAGGCTTTCAATTGGCTGCCCAAGATAAAAAGTGGACATTGGAAGAATGTGTAGATTATGCCATAAAAAATAATATTTCAATCAAACAATCTGAGTTAGATTTAAAAACTTCAGATATTGAAAAAATGGAAGCTATTGGAGGATTTTTACCTACTTTAAGTGCAAGTGCTAATTATAGTGTAAATACTGGAGCAAGTATAAATCCTGTAACAAATCAATTTCAAAACGAGACTTTTAAATCGTTTTCTGCAGGAGCGAATTCAAACATTACTCTATTTAATGGTTTGGCTAACTGGAAAACTTTACAGCGAACCAAGCTAAATAAAATTGCAAATTCATATCGTTTGGATAAAATGAAAGATGATATTGCGCTTTCGGTTGCTAATTCATATTTGCAAATTTTGTTCAATAAAGAACAATTGAAAGTACAAAAAAATCAAAACCTAATCACAAAAGAAAATATCAAAAGAACACAAGATTTAATTGAAGCAGGTTCGGTACCAGCAGGTGATATTTATGAGTTATTAGCTACAGACGCTTCTCAACAACAACAAATTATAAGTACTGAAAATGCATTGTTGATTTCAAAAATTGCTTTGTGTCAAACATTGTTAATTGAAGAGTATGCAACATTTGATATTTCTGATGAAACCATTGATTTGCCACTTTCAAATGTTAGTGGTGAAACACAAGAAGCTATTTTAGCAAAAGCCAAAGAATCAGTTAAAGATGTAAAAATCGCTATGTCAAATGTTGATTTGGCAAAAAAAGATGTGTCTATTTCTCGTTCGTCTTATTTGCCAACATTAACGGCTTTTGTTGGATATAATACAAGATGGTCAGAAAGTACTCCTTTTAATTTTGTGGACCAATTGTCTTTGTTTGATGGAACAGCTATTGGATTGCAATTGAATGTTCCCATTTTAAACGGATTAGCAACAAGAGGAAGAGTACAGCGTGCAAAAATAAGCCAAGAAAGAGCTGAGTTTCAATTGAAACAAGCGGAATTAGATTTAGAACGTAATGTATATCAAGCGTATAACGATGTGATTAATGCTAGAAAATCATTTGAATCAGCTCAAAAATCATTAGAAGCAAGAAAATTAGCATTCGATTTTTCAAAAGAAAGATATGAAGTTGGATTGCTTAATTCGTTTGATTTTTCACAAGCAACAATTGCATTAGAAAACGCTCAATCTGAAGTTCTAAGAACAAAATACGATTACATTTTTAGAACTAAAATATTAGAATTCTATTTTGGAATTCCATTAATCAAAAAACAATAATAAAAAATTAAATAAATAGTCATGTCAAAGAAAACCATATTCATTTTATTAGGAAGTGCTATTGGATTAATCCTATTATTAGTTGGGCTTAAAAAAGGAGGAGTTATTGGTAATAATGATGATTCAAAAATTGTTGAATTGTCAAAAGTTGCACAAACTACTATAGTTGAAACGGTTTCAGCTACTGGAAAAATTCAGCCTGAAATTGAAGTGAAAATTTCGTCTGAAGTTTCTGGGGAAGTTATTGCATTACCTGTAAAAGAAGGACAACAAGTAAAAAAAGGAGATTTATTAGTGCGTATTAATCCTGATTTATATGAGTCTGGTGTAAACCGTTCGGTAGCTTCTATGTCTACTACAAAAGCAGGTTTAAGCCAAGCAGATGCTCAAGTAAAAGAAGCCAAAGCAAACTTCGATAGAAACAAAAGATTATTTGAAAAGGGAATTATTTCAAAATCTGAATGGGATAAAGTGGTTTCTTCTTATGAAGTAGCTGTTGCCAATAAACAATCTGCTTATTATCAAGTGCAAAGTGCATCAGCAACTGTAACTGAAGCTAAAGACAACTTAGGTAGAACCACTATTTATGCACCAGCAGATGGAACTATTTCGTTATTAAATATAGAATTGGGCGAACGTGTTCTAGGAACGCAACAAATGGCAGGAACTGAAATTCTTAGAATTGCCAACTTAAACAATATGGAAGTTGAAGTAGATGTAAATGAAAATGATATTGTGAAAATAAATATTGGAGACTCTGCAAATATAGAAGTTGATGCGTATTTGAAAAGAGAATTTAAAGGAATTGTTACAAGTATTTCAAATTCGGCAAGTACAGCTTTAACGGCAGATCAGGTAACCAATTTTAAAGTGAAAGTTAGAATTTTAAAAGAATCTTACCAAGATTTGTTGGCAGGAAAACCAGAAAGTTATTCGCCTTTTAGACCAGGAATGACCGCAACAGTTGATATTATTACAAAACGTAAAGAAAATATTGTAGCCGTGCCAATTAGTGCTGTTGTAATTAAAGATGATACCACTTCGGTAAAAAAAGATATTGTTGCTGAACTAGAGAAAGAAGAGCAAGAGAAAAAAGGTACTGCTCCAAAAGGCGATAAAAAATATGAATGTGTATTTGTAAAAGTGGGTGACAAAGCAAAATTACGTGTAGTAAAAACCGGTATTCAAGATGATAGTAATATAGAAATTATATCTGGCTTAAAACCAGGGGAGGAAATTATTATTGGTCCTTACACAACGGTTTCTAAAGATTTAGTATCAAATGATAAAGTAAAAGTTGAGTCTGATAAGGATAAAAAAGACAAAGCTGAAGTAGAAAAATAAATTTTGATTATATTTGAGTTAGATAAGGCGCTAGAAATAGCGTCTTATTTTTTTTAGAGTAGATTCCTTATTAACTTTGCCATTCAAAAATCAATTATGTCGCTTATTTTAAATTTAGAAACCGCTACAAAAAATTGTTCAGTAGCTTTAGCAAAAAACGGAAAAACCATTGCTTGTAGAGAAATTGCTGCTCAAAATTTTTCTCACGCCGAAAAATTGCACGTTTTTATTGAAGAGATTTTACATGAAAACAACGTAAAATTTCCTGATTTGACAGCAGTTGCAGTAAGCCAAGGTCCTGGATCTTATACTGGTTTGCGAATTGGGGTGTCTTCGGCTAAAGGATTTTGTTATGCGTTGAATATTCCATTAATAGCAATTGATACTTTACAACTTTTAGCTAAACAAGTTGAAATAGAAAATGGCGTTATTCTTCCAATGATTGATGCGAGAAGAATGGAAGTTTTTTCCGCTTTTTTCGATAAAAATCACAAACAAATTAGAGCTACTCAAGCTGAAATAATTGATGAAACCTCATATCAAGAAATTACAGAAATTATTCATTTAGTAGGCGACGGAATTGAAAAGTTCAAAAACATATTAATCGATGAGAAATTTGTTTTTCATAGTTCAAAAATATTTCCTTCGGCTAATGAAATGAGCGCTTTGTCATTTGATAAATTTCAAAAAAAGGAATTTGTTGATGTGGCTTATTTTGAACCTTTTTATCTAAAAGATTTTGTTTTAACCAAATAATTAAAGTTTTACAACGGTTTTGCTGAACTCTAAAATATCGGAACTTACTTTTGCAAAATCAGCATTATTTGTCCAAACTTTTACAACAAAAACAATTGTAGTTTCTGATAATTCGTTCACTAAAACTTCTGGTTTTGGTTCTTGTAAAATGAGTTCATGAGTTGCTACAAAACTTAAGATATTTGATTTAATTTCCGAAAAGTTAGATTGGTAACTTGTTTTTAATATTAAATCGGCTCTTCTAATTCCTAATTGTGAATAGTTTTTAATTTTTCCATTTGATAAAATTCCATTTGGAATATAAATCACTTGATTAGTTGCGGTGATTAATTTAGTTGAAAATATTAGAATTTCAGCTACTTTTCCTGTTTCACCATGGGCTTCAATTGTATCGCCAAGTTTGAAAGGTTTGAATAATATGATTAAAATTCCACCAGCAAAATTTGATAATGAACCTTGTAATGATAGACCTACAGCTAATCCAGCAGCTCCTAAAATAGCCACAAATGAAGAGGTTTCTATTCCAAGTTTTGAAATAACAGTTACAAATAAAAGAATGCGAAGCGTCCAAAAAATTAGATTTCCAATAAAATTTGAAAGCGTTAATTCTACATTGCGCTTTATCATTAATTTTTTAGCGGTTCTTGTAATAAAGCTTGTAGCCCAAAGTCCAACTAAAAGTATAATAACCGCCACTACAAATTTTGGAGAATATTCTAAGACTAATTTTTTAACGGTTTCAAAATAATTTTGAATTTCTATTGCTCTCATGAATTGATTTTTGATTGAATTGCTTCAAATGAAGTTTCGGGTTGTAAACAACTTTTATTTTCACAAAGGTAAAACATGGTTTCGTTTGCTACAAATCGATGGGCTAAAAATGGTATTGAACTATTTCTACTACTTCCTGCAATAATTATATTTGGTAGATATTCTGAGTTTATTTTTTGTAATTCTTGTTGAGCTTTTTCGCCACAAATAGCCAATTCTTTTCCGCTATTTTTTATTAGCCATAATTTCATCCAGTTGGAATAAGCTGATGCGTAATCAATTTTCACAGTGATATGATGCAACATTTGATTGACTAATTTTTCATAGTAGGAGTTATGGTACAAAATACTTAAAGTATACAAATTATTAGCCATAACTGAATTAGCAGCTGGAATAACGTTATCTTCTACTTCAAAATGCGGAGCGATTAATTGTGAATCATTTCTTGAGTTAAAAGCAAAAAATTGTTGGTTTTCATCATAAAATTGTTCCAAACAATAATCGGTTAATTGTTTTGCGTTTTGAAGATATTCTTCATTAAAAGTCACTTGATATAATCGGATAAAAGCGTCAATTGTAAAAGCATAATCTTCTAAAAAACCTTCAATTTTTGCAGTTCCATTTTTGTAAGAATGAAGTAAATTGCCTTCTGGTGTCCAAAGTTTTTGGGTAATAAAGAGTGCGTTTTTTTCGGCTATAGCCAAATAATTTATATTTCCCAAAGCGCTATAAGCATCAGCATAGCCTTTAAGCATCATGGCGTTCCATGAAGTTAAACATTTGTCATCTAATCTTGGTTTTTGTCTCTTGCTTCGAATTTGATAGAGTAGATTTTCCCAACGTTGTTTTTTTAGAATCAATTTTTCAAGAGAAATGTTGTTTTTTGTAGCAATTTCAGATAGGCTTTCTTTTTGGATTAAGACATAATTTTCGTGTTCCCAATGTCCAAAAGAGTTGATGTTAAATACTTCAGCAAACAAAGAATAATCTTCTTTAAGGATTGATTCTAATTCGTTTTTTTTCCACACATAAAAAGCACCTTCTTCTAATTCTTGAATTTCGTTTATACTATCAGCATCAAGCGATGCGTAAAATCCACCAGATTTATCCGTTAATTCGTTTGCAATAAATTGCAAAGTTTTGTCAATAATAGATTTGTATAATTGATTTTTCGATCGTTTATAGGCTTCTGCATAAACTGAAATTAATTGACCATTATCATACAGCATTTTTTCAAAATGAGGAATATGCCATTTTATGTCAACAGAATAACGTGAAAAACCACCATCAACGGTGTCAAATAGTCCACCATAGGCCATTTTAGTCAAGCTTAAATCAACGTGCTTTAAAATGGTATTATTTTGAAAAATATAGCCATAGCATTGAAGAAATTCAAGATTGTTTGGCATCATAAATTTTGGAGCTCTTGCATAGCCACCATACTCTAAATCAAAACTTTTTTGCCATTTTTCAACTAAAAAATGGATGTTTTCAAAAGGGAATTCATCCGTGTGTATATTTTGTTCAACAATTCCTAGAATATTTAAGCCTTCATGTAATTTTTCTGCATATTCAATAACTTTTTGACTATGATTATGATACATATCAGCAAGTTGTTCCAAAGTATCAATCCAATTTTCTTTTTTTACATATGTTGCTCCCCAAACTGGTCTTCCATCAGGTAAACAAACAACATTTAGTGGCCAGCCTCCTTGTCCTGTCATTATTTGTAAAGCTTTCATGTAAATGGCATCTACATCTGGTCGTTCTTCTTTGTCAACTTTAATTGCGATATAGTTGTTATTCATAACAGTTGCAACCTCATTGTTTTCAAAACTTTCATGTTCCATAACATGACACCAATGGCAAGCAGCATAACCAATACTGATGATGATTAGTTTGTTTTCATTTTTTGCTGTTGCTAATGTATTGTTGTTCCATGCTTTCCAAAATATAGGATTTTGAGCATGTTGTAATAAGTAAGGACTTGATTCTAGATGTAATTCATTCATAAAAAAAGCGTTCATTATTAGAACGCTTAAAGGTAAAAATATTTTTAAATAAGATTGAAGCTTATCCGTTAATTGCTTCAACAATAATATCTTGATCTTTTAACATGTCTTTTAGCATGTTTTCGATTCCGTTTTTTAAAGTAAAAGTCGATGAAGGACATCCACTACAAGCACCTTGGAGTACAACTTTTACTCTTTTTTCAGAAGGGTCAAAGGATTCGAACATAATATTTCCGCCATCACTTTGAACGGCTGGTTTTACATATTCTTCAATAATATTGATAATTTGTTGTGAAGTAACATCTAAGTTCTCAAAATAACTTTCTTGTTGTTTTTGATGATTGTCAGTTTTTATAATTGCGTTTTCATCAATCACAGTTCCTCCATTTTCAATATATTCTTTAATGAAAGTTCTTAATTCTAAAGTAATTTCATCCCATTCTGTTACTGCAAATTTGGTTACAGAAATATAATTTTCATCAATAAAAACTTCTTTAACAAAAGGGAATTTGAATAATTCTTTTGCTAAAGGTGATGCGGCTGTTTCGTCTATGTTTTTAAATTCAACCGCTGTTTTAGTCATTAACTTATTTGAAGCAAATTTTAAAACAGAAGGATTTGGTGTGGTTTCAGCATAAACAGTAACAGGAGTTTTTTTATTCTTGTTTTCGTTAATTTTTAATATTTCACCTCCATTTTCTATAAATTCATTAATTTGATTTGCTACATCATCTTGAACGTCTTCCCATTCTACAATTGAAAATTTTTCAATAGCAATAAAATTAGCTGAAATATAAACCGTTTTTACAAAAGGCAAGAAAAACAATTGCTTTGCTAAAGGTGATTGTTGAGTTTCATCAATATTTTTAAATTCAAAATTTTCAGTTCTAACAATGAACTCGTCTAATTCAAATTTAACAATTGAAGGGTTATTTGTTATTTTTGTCGATATTACGCGCATTTTGACTATGTTTTTGCAAAGATAAGAACAAAATTCTATCAAATGTTTATATTTGTTTTTTTAAAATAAAATTAACTTTAGGTTAAAAAAACGACAAACAACTATATAATGAAAAAACTTTACTTATTCTTTTTGTTTATAACTGCTATCGGTTTCTCTCAACCGATTGTTGTTAACACGACAACTCACACTGTTCCACAATTGGTTGAGGATGTATTGATTGATTCTCCTTGTGCATTAGTAAGCAACATATCATGGAGTTCTGGAGCAACATTGGGAACAAGAACTGGGATTGGGTATTTTACCAATACAAATCCTAATTTTCCTATAAGTGCAGGGGTTGTTATGAATACTGGTGCTTTAACAAATGTACCAGGTCCAAATACTACAACTTTAGGGGATGGTGCTTGGCCAGGAGATAATCAATTATTTAACTATATTCAGGCTTTAGGAATTGATCCAGGGCTGACGGATTATAATGACGCTACTATAATTGAGTTTGATTTTATGCCTTTGACGGATCAAATGTCATTTAATTTCTTATTTGCGTCTGAAGAATATGGTACTTTTCAATGTAATTATTCTGATGCTTTTGCTTTTTTCTTAACTGATGTTACAACTGGAACTGTAACTAATTTGGCTTTAGTGCCTGGTACTTCAACACCGGTTTCAGTAATTACAGTTAGAGATAATGCAAATAATGCAGGTTGTTCTTCAGAGAATATCGCTTATTTTGGAGCATTTAATGGAGGTGCTAATGCTGCTGGAGCTGCGATTAATTTTAATGGACAAACTGTTTTAATGACAGCGGCTTCAACTGTAACACCTAATAATCCATATCATATAAAATTAGTTGTAGCAGATAGAAATGATAGTGCTTATAATTCTGCAGTTTTTATTGAGGCAGGAAGTTTCAATGTAGGGGTTGCTGACTTATCATATCCTGTTGGTATTGGAGTTGAAACGGATGATATGACTGAAGCTAATGGTTTGGCAATGTGTCCCGGCGATACAAGATTATTAGATTCTAATTTAGATCCAGCAGATTATAATTTTATATGGACTTTAGATACAAATGTTATCGTTGGTGCTACAGGGCCTACATTGTTGGTATCTCAACCAGGTACATATTGTTTACAAGCAAGTAATATTTCTGGAGCTTCATGTACACAAAGTGATTGTATAGTTGTGGAATATTTGCCAGGTATTACTATAAATCAAAATCCACCAGATTTATACAGTTGTACTAATAATTTTAATTTGACAGATAATAATTTAGCTGTATTAGGAGCATTAAGTCCTTCTGATTATGATGTGTTGTTTTATTTGTCTGCTCAAGATGCTATTGATAATACTGGTCAGATTTCATCAAATTTTACTGCAACTCAAACGGTTACAACAATTTATGTTAGAGTAGAAAATTTTGCAATTCCTTGTCCTGCTTTTACTCAGTTTGATGTTATTGTAAATTCTGCCTTACCAACGGCAACTATTTCTGGTACAACAACAATTCCGTCAGGAACAACGACGGTAATAACTTTTACTGGAACGCCAAATGCAGTTGTGACGTATAATGTAGATGGTGGACCAAACCAAACGATAACATTAGATGCAACAGGAAATGCGAGTATAACTACTCCTGCATTAACAGTTAATTCTACCTATAATTTAGTAAGTGTAAATAGTGGATGTGTTGTAACTCTATCAGGTAGTGCAGTAGTGACTGTTTTTACTGGTCCAACCGCTTCAGTAACAGCAAACACGATTTGTTCGGGTAATACAGGGACTGTTACTTTTACAGGAACAGCAAATGCAGTTGT
>ERZ1034361.1220-NODE-1220-length-14199-cov-2.917788_pt1 | contig 14199 bp, 16 predicted proteins | sample MGYA00520617_ERZ1034361 | MGnify/ENA primary metagenome ERZ1034361 (study PRJEB33736, sample SAMEA104284507) | Azolla filiculoides | biome: Urban; feature: Water surface; material: Ditch water | place: Netherlands | collected 2015-10-28 | depth 0-0.1 m ... | reverse complement strand
AAGATCATCCGTAAAACAGTAAGAGCGCGTGACTTGTTTACAAATGGCGACTCAATTTATGAAATGGGATATGACCCGCAGCCTAGAGTTCCAACAAAGAAAACAAATCTGCTAGACTAACCACATATCAACTAAACCAACAAGCCGTAAGGAATTGGTAAACAAAATGAATAAAGTAGAGAGCGGAAATTCCGCAAATCTTACAAATCGAGGCAGGGGCAGACCTAAAGGTGTCCCAAATCGCTCTACAACCGAGTTTAGAGACACGATTCAAAAGTTGCTAGAGGGTAACGCAGAGAACGTTGAAAAATGGCTTGCTGACGTTGCTAAAGGCGATGTGACTCAAGACCGTAAGCCTGACCCATATCGCGCTTTAGATATGTTGGCTAAGTTGGCTGAGTACGCAGCTCCTAAGCTATCTCGTACTGAGATGACAGGCGTAGACGGTGGCCCTGTTCAAGTCTCAGGCATAACGATCAATCTCAAGAAGCCTAATGAATCTTGAACTAGATTTCCCTGAAAAACTGGGATTCTTGTTTGAGCCAGCACGATACAAAATCCTCTACGGTGGTAGGGGGTCAGGTAAATCGTGGGGTGTTGCTCGTGCTTTGATTGCTATTGCAGTCCAAAAGCCTACTAGGGTTCTATGCGCCCGTGAGTTACAAAACTCTATTTCAGACTCAGTTATTGCCCTGCTCCATGACCAGATCAAGGCTATGGGGCTTGAATCGTTCTTTGACGTACAGCGCACAGCTATCTACGGAATTAACGGCTCAGAGTTCTTGTTTGCTGGTCTAAAGCACAACATCACGTCTATAAAATCATTTGAAGGTTGCGACATTTGCTGGTGCGAGGAAGGACAAAGCATTTCTAAAGTATCTTGGGAAACCCTGATTCCTACTATCCGTAAGCCAAACTCAGAGATTTGGGTGACGTTTAACCCAGACCTAGATACTGACGAAACTTACAAAAGGTTCGTGCTTAACCCGTCATCAAGCGCACAAGTCCACAAAGTCAACTGGTCAGACAATCCTTGGTTTCCTGAAGTTCTTAAAGAGGAGATGGAAGAACTCAAAGAAAAGGACATGGACAGCTACCTAAACGTCTGGGAAGGCCACACTCGTCAAATGTTGGATGGCGCTGTCTACGCTAACGAGCTGAGAAAGGCTCAAGAGGACAAGCGAATCCGTGAGCTGGTTATTGATTCAACTATCCCTGTTCAAACCTTTTGGGACTTGGGGTGGGCTGATATGACTTCAATTTGGTTCGTGCAAGCAATCCCTGGTGGTGAGGTTCGGGTGATTGACTTCTACCAAAACTGCCAAAAGCCCATTGACCACTACGCTCAAGTGCTTCAGGACAAGGGTTACATATACAAGGATTGGTGGCTACCACACGATGCCGAGCATAAGAATATGACAGGTCGCTCGGTTAAGGACATTCTGAACGACATGGGTAAACCCGTAAGAATCACGCCTAAATTGTCAATTGCTGACGGTATCAACGCTGCTCGTATGCTTATGGGTCGTTGCTATATTGACGAGACTAAGTGCGCTGACGGACTCCAAAACCTGCGCCATTACCGCTATGACGTAGACCCAAACACGAAGATGTTTAGCAATAAACCGCTTCACGATCAGCACTCACACGCTGCTGACGCTTTCCGCTACCTTGCTGTTGGACTAGACGAATCTGGTTCATCGTGGGGTAAATCTATCAACAAGCCACCGAAATGGGTAATCTAATGTTTATGATGAAACAAGGCGACTTAGCTGACCGCCGCAAAATCGATAATCTTGAAAAGCGTATTGAAACGCTTGAAAATATGGTAAACGCATTACAATTAGAGCAACGCCCGAAAATGGGTAGGCCACCAAAGGTTAAAGATGAGCCAAGAACTATTGAAAGCCATTCTAGAGTCGGAGATTGATAACTCCATCGGTTTCTTAGAAACTGAGACTACTCAGCAACGCACAGACGCAATTGACGCATATTTGCGCCGCCCATATGGAAACGAGGTAGAAGGCAAGTCCTCTATCGTAACTGGCGAAGTCGCTGAATCGGTAGATGGTTCTTTGCCGCCTCTAGTCCGTATCTTTTCATCTTCTGATGAAGTAGTACGATTTGACCCCCGTGGACCACAAGACGAAGCTGGCGCTAAACAAGCGACCGAGTACGTTAACTGGGTTTTCATGCGTGATAACGATGGTGTCATCATCTTGCACGATTGGTTTAAAGACGCACTGCTGCAAAAGGTTGGTGTGGTTAAAGCCTATTGGGAAGATAAAGAGGATGTAACCAAAGAAAAGTATCGTGATCTGTCAGACGATGAACTGGCAATGCTTCTTTCTGACGATACTATGGAAGTAGTTGAGAAAGAGGTAGTAGAGAACGAAATGAAAGACCCCGCTGGCAATCCTGTGCTAGATCAAATGGGTCGCCCTGTGATGTACTCGTCAAACAGCGTCACAGTGCAAAAGAAAAAGAAGTCTGGCAATGTGGTTGTTGAAAACATCCCACCAGAGGAATTCTTGATCTCTAAGAAAGCCAAGCGTAGCCCACAAGATTCTCCTTTCGTGGCACATCGCCGTCTTATCACTCGTAGCGACTTGATTGCTATGGGCTTTGATAAAGACATTGTGGATGGCTTGGCAACGTCAGATTCTTTGACTTTCTCGCCTGAATACTTGGCTCGTCACGACAATGGTGAGAATCCAAACGATGCTCAAAGCCTTGATGACTCAATGCAAACCATTGAAGTGTTTGAGTGCTACGTTCGTGCTGACATAGACGGTGACGGTATCGCTGAACTCCGTCAAGTGTTCTACGCCTCAAACGAAATCCTAAGTGACGAGGAAACTGATTACGTTCCTTTCCACTCAATCTGCCCTATTCCTACGCCTCATAAGTTCTTTGGCGAGTCAATGGCAGACCGCACAATGGACATTCAGTTAATCAAGACTACGATCACTCGTCAAATCTTGGATAACCTGTATTTGACAAACAACGCTCGTGTGACAGCGGTAGACGGTCAGGTAAACATGGATGACCTGCTAACTTCTACTGCTGGTGGCGTTATTCGTGTGAAATCTGCTGGCGCTGTAAACCAGTTGGTTGTTCAATCAATGGCTGCTCAGGCTTTCCCGATGCTGTCTTACTTGGACTCTATCCAACAAAAGCGCACTGGCGTAACCGAAGCAAGCCAAGGCTTAGACCCTTCAATCCTGCAAAACGTCACTGCTGCTGCCGTTGCTTCTATGCAACAAAGCGCCGCTGGCAAGATCGAGATGATTGCTCGAATCTTTGCTGAGACAGGCGTTAAGTCGTTGTTTAAAGGCATCTTGCATCTTCTGTGTAAGTACCAAGACAAAGCCCGTATCGTTCGGATGCGTGGTCAGTACGTTCAATTTGACCCCCGTGAATGGTCTAACCAATACGATGTGGACATTAACGTAGGCTTAGGCGCTGGCAACCGTCAGGAGCAAATGGCTATGTTGAACATGGTTCTTGCCAAACAAGAGCAAGTTCTCGGTCAAATGGGGCCAGCTAACCCGCTGGTTTCTATGGGTCAATACCGTAACACCTTGGGTCGTATGGTTGAAGCGGCAGGATTTAAAGATTCTGCTGAGTTCTACAAGTCCATTACGCCTGAGCAAGATCAAGCAATGAGCCAGCCTCAACAGCCTCAACAGCCACAAATGCCGCCTGAAGTTCAAGCGTATATGGCTAAGACTCAAGCTGACATTCAAGCCCAACAAATGAAAACGCAGGCTGACATTCAGTTGTCTCAACAAAAAGCTGCTGCCGAGCTTCAATTGATGCGTGAGAAAGAAGCTGCTAAATTGCAGTTTGAGCGTGAAAAGTCTCAAGCTGAGATGGCTCTGAAGCAAGAGGAATTTATGGCTGAGGCTCAAATGAAGGCTATGAAGGTTGGCGCAGGCATCACTTCTAACGTTGAAATACCAGGATAACTATGTCATACCTATCAGACATTGAAAAAGTTTTAACGCCTGAGCAATATCAGGCTTTAGTTAAGCCTATGCAGTTTCAGGCTAAAAAGTCTTATAAAGGTGTTCCTCAAGACTGGCAAGCCCAGCTTTTGATGCCTTTGGATGTGTCTAAGTTAGATACGCCAAAGCAAATAGCAATTACTCCTTCATCGACAAAAACAGTAATGGTTGATGTTGGAGAAGGGGCTGCTGAGGCAAGAAAAGTCGTAACTCCTGCATCGTTAGACAAATCTTTAAGCAAACTATATACACCTATCACTGAGACAAATGGCGGTGCTGGCGATGGTGAGGAAGCAGTTTCAACAGTAGTTGGCTATAAGTCAAAAACTCCTATTGATGTTAATGGCGTTCCTGTTTACGCTAAATATGACGCTAACGGCTCTTTAACTGGTTACGAAGGCGCTAGCAATAAACGACTATACGTCAACGACAGCACAAGTTTTAAAGGTGTTTGGGATACTACTGGTAAAGCAGCCCCTAAAAAGATTGTTGCTGAAGGTGGTGGTTTCTTTAAAGGTTTAGTAAATGATGTAATGTCAGACCCTCTTATGGGTACTGTGGCTAACGTAGTTGCTTTCTCATATGGTGGCCCTGAAGCGGTTGCAGCATTAAACGCAACTAAGACAGCAGCAGCAGGCGGAGATTTGGGTGATGTGCTTGAATCAGGCGCTAAGGCTGGTTTATTGTCATATGGTGGTCAACAACTTGGTCAATACATAACAGAAGGTGCTGGTGGTCTATTAAACGGCGCTGATGTTGGCGGTGCTGATACAGGTAGCGCAGACTTTGGCTCTGGTGGCGGAGAAGGTGTAGATTTAGGCACTGCCACTGGTGCTGATTTATCTACTGCCTATGACATGGGTAATGTTGGAGACCTTGGTGCTGGTGGTGCTACTCCATTGACAGTCGCAGACATTACAAGTGCGATTGCCACTCCTGCTCAAGTAGACCCGTATGAAATTTATGGTTCTAGCCCTAGTCAATTTGGCGGCGGTGGTGAGTATATTGATTTATCGGCTCAAAGCGGTCTTGATTTAGGTGGTGTTGGTGCATCTCCTAATACATGGATGACAGACGGAACTTATGGAGCAGTTCCAGAGGCCGTTCCTGGCTCTACTCCAGCAGGTTCAAACATTACTCTAAGTAATATTATTGATGCTACAAAAGCTGGTCTGTTGGTTAACGCAGTTACAGGCGACCCATTAGGGTTAGGTGATTCAGGCGGTACAGGTTCAAGCGGTAGCACAGGCTTTGCACAAGTGCCTATTCCTGCTGAATGGAAGTCGCCAACTTACGCACCTATCGCTGGACCAATTGATCTAAGTACCATTCTCTCTAGCCAAAATATGCTTGGTGGTACACAATGGCAAAATCTACCAACGCAGCGTAACGTGACATTCAATGACATATTCGCTGCTGGTCAACAAAAGACACCAATGGGAAGCCCCGTTGATCTCAACAACATAGTGAGTGCAATCCTTGGACAAACCGCAACTAGCCAAAAACCTGCTTAACGATGACTTCTTTAAAGGCGAGATTGAGCTTTTAAAGAGCATCGAATTGCAGAAGATCGTAAATTCTCAGCCGCATGAGGTTGATGAACGAGAAGTTGCATATTCCAAAATAAACGCATTACAATCGGTTATAGGACACTTTGAATCTATGGCAGCCACAAAGCGCATAGAGCAAAAGCGTTGGAAAATTCTGTGAGCAATCACCCGTGGTCTACGGATTAGACTGACAATTTGGGAATCAAATGAGCGAAAACACGACACCGCAAGGTAGTGGGCCGCTGACGGTGGACACAGCCGCAGCAGCATTTCTAGGAATGATGGAAGCAGACGAAGGCGCTGGTAACAGCCAACCCGAAGCTGAGGAAATCTCCGAGGAATATGTTGAGGAATCTGAGTCCGAGTTGGTAGATTCTGAAGAAGCTGACGAACAGCCTACACGAACTTTCCGCATTAAAGCTGCTGGTGAAGATCGTGAAGTAACTGAGACTGAGCTTATTGAGGGCTACCAATTAGGTGCAGATTACACCAAGAAAACCCAGAAACTTGCTGAAGAACGTAAGTCGGTGGAAGCCGAACGAGCGAAAATTCAGGAAGCGACAAAATTAAGAGACCAGTACGCCCAACGTCTGCAAATGATGGAGCAGTTTCTCCAGCAACAGAACAAAGGTGAAAATCTTGAGGCTTTAAAGGAAGTTGACCCTATCGGCTATGCCGTGAAGGTCGCTGAACAGGCACAACGAGAGAAACAATTAGCAGTCCTGCAACAAGAGCAGCAACGCATTGCACAACAGCAACAAGCCGAGCAATCTGAGCGTCTGCAAAGTCATCTCGCTGAAGAAAGTCAAAAATTGACTTCAGCCATCCCTGGTTACGGTAACCCTAAAGAGGGCGACCAAATCCGCAAAGACATTCGTGATTATGCGAAGTCAATCGGATGGAGTGACCAAGAGCTTGCAGGACTTTACGACTCTCGTGCTGTTTTGAGTTTGTATCACGGTATGAAGTACGCCAAACTTCAGAGCAATAAGCCTTCAATCGCCAAAAAGGTGGAAGCAGCTCCGAAGATGCTAAAAGCTGGTACTTCTGCACCCCGTAATACAGATAAAGAACAAACACAAAAACTGCACTCGCAACTGAAGAAGTCGGGCAATGTCCGTGACGCAGCGCGAGTATTTGAAAAATTTTTGTAATTAGGAGCTAAAAATGGCTGTTTATCAAACCTACCAATCTATCGGCAACCGCGAAGATTTGTCGAACGTCATCTATGACATCTCTCCAACAGACACCCCACTGTTGAACACCTTGGCTCGTGCCAAAGCTACTGCTGTTTATCACGAGTGGCAAACTGACAGCCTGTCAGCCGCTACTACTGCTAACGCTGCTGTTGAAGGTGCTGACGCTTCTGACGCTACCATGTCGCCTACTACTCGTATGGGCAACTACACTCAGATCGTTCAAAAGACCATCAAAATCTCTGGTACTTTGGAATCTGTGGACAAAGCTGGTCGTAAGAGCGAAAAGGCTTACCAATTGAGCAAGGCTTCTGCCGAACTCAAGCGCGACATTGAAACCATCTTGACTGCTAACCAAGGCAAATCTGCTGGTGACTCTAGCAACGCTCGTACTTTGGGCGCTGTGTTGTCTTGGCTCAAAACCAACACTAACAAATCTTCTGGCACTACCGCTGGTGTGGACCCAACTACTGCTGGTACTTCTACCCGTACTGACGGTACACAACGCGCTTTCACAGAGACAATCTTGAAAGACGTTATCCAGAAGGTTTATAGCTCTGGTGGCAACCCCAAGATTTTGATGGTTGGCCCTTACCAAAAGCAAGTGGTGTCTGGCTTTGCTGGTATCGCTGCACAGCGCTTTATGGCTCCTGCAAACGAACCTACTACAATTGTGGCGGCGGCTGACGTATATATGAGTGATTTCGGCTCAATTTCTACTGTCCCCTCACGTTTCATGCGTGCCCGTGACGCTTTGGTGCTTGATCCAGAATACGCAGCAGTTGCTTACCTGCGCCCATTCCAAACTAACGAATTGGCTAAGGCTGGTGACGCTGAGAAAACTCAGATTTTGGCTGAGTTGACTCTGGAAATGCGTAACGAAGCAGCACACGGTATCGCTGCTGACTTGGCAACATCTTGATAACACTGGGGGGCTAATCACCCCCCTTTTCTTATGCGCCACATATCATCACAAAACGGTAAACAAACAAACTTTCACGATCTTGATGGCAAGTATGTCATTGAGACTGCTCAGGACATTTCAGGGATTATTGAGAGCAACAAAGCTCAATTTAATGCCATTGATGAAAAGGCCAAGTGGGGTGAATGGTCAAAGATCGCAAGCCTACCATTCGTGGTAGTTGATGACCTTAACAAAAAGGGAATCATGCGAGGTTTTGCTGTAATGGATGAAAAAAGGTTTCGAGCCTTCTTAAATGACCCTGATAATCGGTTCTTTAGAACAAGACCAGGACAAGTATGAAGGTTGCTATTTGCGTTCCATGCCGTGACACAGTTATGACAGGGTTCGCTTTTGACTTGGCGAAACTGTGTGCGTATGAGGGTGTAACTCGATGCGCTAAAGGTGGTTCGTTGATGATCTATCAAGTGCCAGGCACTTTGATTTTTAATCAGCGTGAACGACTTGCCGAACAAGCAATCAAAGATGGCGCTGACGCTATTCTTTGGGTTGATTCTGATATGCGTTTCCCAAAGGATGCGCTTCAGATTCTCTTGTCTCGCAAACTACCTATCGTTGGTGTCAACGCAACTACTCGCAGATTTCCTTGTTTGCCTACTGCTTTGGACATTGACCATGAGAAAAATGATCTGGTCAAGGTTACGAGCAAAGACAAAACTGGTCTTGAGCAAGTAATGGGTGTAGGTTTTGGAATGGTTCTTATCCGAAAAGAAGTTTTCCAAAAGACACAAAAACCTTGGTTTTGGTTTGAACAGACCGACAAAGGTGGGACAATAGGTGAAGATATTTACTTCTGTGCAAAGGCGTTTGATGCTGGTTACAAGACTGTTGTAGACCATGATCTTTCAAAGCACATTAGGCATATCGGAACTTACGAATATGGTTGGGATGATGTATGAGCATAGCTACTTACTCTGAATTGCAGACTGCCGTAGCCAATTATTTGGCTCGTACAGACTTGACTTCACAAATCACAGATTTCATTCGATTTGCAGAACTGCGTTTACGCCGTGAGTTGCGTATTCGTCAAATGCTCAAATCGGCTACAACATTAACCGTTGGCGGTACTGCTACGGTCGCTTTGCCTTCTGACTTTCTAGAGATTCGTGACTTCATCTTGGTGACAAACCCAGTGCAGCCACTTACATACTCTAGCCCGTCAATTTTCAGCCGTAACGCCCGTGTGACTGAAGGCGGTAAGCCGCTTGACTACACAATCCTTGCGACTGAGTTTCAATTGGCTCCAGTGCCAGACGCAGCTTACACAGCAAAAATGCTGTACTACGCTGCCCCTGACTTTTTGAGCGACACGAACACTAGCAATATGTTCTTGTCTAACGCTCCTGATGCGCTTCTTTACGCTTCTTTGTTGGAAGCTGAACCGTATCTAATGAATGACGCTCGTATCAATACATGGGGTTCTATGTATGACCGAGCAATCTCTACCCTGACTAAATCTGATGAATCATCTCAGTATTCAGGTGTTCCACTTTCAATGTCAACAGCAACGAGGTAAATCATGGCTGAAATGTCAAACTATCTTGAGAACGCTCTGATTAACGCCACTTTGCGTAATACGAGCTACACAAGCCCTGCAACATCTTATTTGGCTCTCTACACAAGCGACCCAACAGACGCAGATTCAGGCACAGAAGTCTCTGGTACTTCTTACGCCCGTCAAGCTATCACTTTTGGCGCACCTTCAAACGGTGTATCTACAAATAGTGCAGCGATTGAGTTTCCTCAAGCTGGTGGCTCATGGGGTACTGTTACTCACGTTGGCATCCGTGACGCTTCTACGGCTGGTAACTTGCTGTTTCACACAGCCTTGGATGCTTCTAAAGCTATCGCTACTGGTGACGTTTTCCGTATCGCTTCTGGTTCATTGAGCGTTACATTGGCGTGATATGGCTGACCTGCTCCCACCGTGGACAATTGACAGCCTAGATAATCTCAAGGCTAGTCTTGACGACTTAACCCTGTCTTTAGACAGTGAGTTATATACAACGTCTGTCACTCTGTGGGATGCTTACGGTTCGGTCAATGCGACTGCTACCGTATCGGCAAATTCAAGCGTCACGTTTGCTGGCGCTGGTGCTGTTACTTGTGCATCAACTGTTACCTGTGCTGCAATTCGTGTAGCACTTGGTACTGCCTCAATAGACTCGTCTGCAAGCGTTTCTTGTGACGGTACTAGGGTTGCTATTGGTAGTGCTTCAATAGACGCTTCTGCCACTGTTTCTGCCGCTGCACAACGTATTGCTATTGCTTCTGCTGCTGTTTCGTGTGAAGCAACAGTTACGGCAATGGGTGGGCTAATCCTAGACGGGGTTGCTTCTGTAACGTCTGACGCTACGGTAACTGCTGATGCGGTTAGAGTCCGTCAAGCTGACGCTTCAATTAGTGGAACTGCTACGGTTTTAGCCTTGGGTGGTATTACTGCCGATGGCATGGCAAGCGTTGAATGTACGGCAACTGTTGAGGCTTCTGCTTATGCGATATTTGACTTCACTGGCGATATATCCTGCACTGCTACTGTTGCTTGTAATGGGCATCGTCTGGGCGATAATTGGTCTGACGTTACCGATACTTCAAACGATTGGTCGGATATATCTCCAAGCGAAAACACTTGGACACAGGTAAGCGCAAACACAAACGAATGGGATGATGGCTCTAGTAGTTCAAACACTTGGACAACAGCATCTCCTAGTTCAAACACATGGTTAAGACAGGGATAGTATGCCAACACAAAGAGTAGCATTAGGTGAATGGTTGCCAGATCAGCCTGGCATGGTTGGTGGTATCACTGTTGCAAAAAACTGTTATCCAACGTCAACAGGTTACGCGCCTTTTCCTTTGGAAGCTAATTTTTCTGCTGATGCTGCTGAAAACCTAACTTCTCTTGTTTACGCTAAAGATCAATCAGGAACGGCTAAATTCTTTGCGGCTGGACTGCACAAGATTTATTCTGTTGACTCGGTTGGCGTATTGACAGACGTTTGGTACACGGCAGGCACTTACGCACAAAGCGGAACGACTACGCTAACCGTCACATCGGTAGATCATGGCTGGAAAACTGGCGACTCTGTTTACTTGAACTTCACAAGTGGCACAGCGGCAGACGGTCAGTTTACTGTTACAAAGTTAACCGCAGACACTTTCACAGTTACTACAACATCGGCAACGACAACAGGTAACGTAAGAATCTCGTCAACTGTTAACGGTTACGACACTCTTTCAGGAAACATTTTCCGTTTCACAAAGTTTGGAAACCGTATCATTGGAACAAACTTTACTGAACGCTTACAGTCTTACGTTGCTGATGCAAGTGACTCGTTTAAGAATCTGTCAGACAGTGCGCCAGTTGCTAAGTTCATTACTGTGGTGCGTGACTTCGTTGTTTGCGCTCATATTGACGCTGGCAACATCTTGCCGTATCGAGTTCAATGGTCTGGTTTCAATGACGAGACAACTTGGGCATCAAGTCAGATTACACAAGCTGACTACCAAGACATTATGGATGGTGGGCATATCACTGGCATCCGAGGTGGTGAGTTCGGTCTAATCCTGATGGAGAAGGCAATTCACCGCATGGTTTATGTTGGTACGCCTTACATTTTCCAGTTTGACAACATCAGTCGTGGCAAGGGGTGTATCGCTCCTGGCTCTGTTTGCCAATATGAAGGACTTACGTTCTTCTTGTCTGATGACGGTTTCTATATGTGTGACGGTCAACAAGTCGTGCCAATCGGTGCGGAAAAGGTTGATCGCTTCTTTTTTAATGATGCTGACTTAGATTTGTCCACTATGTCATCGGCTGCTGACCCTGTTCGCAAGCTGGTGATGTGGAATTACAAAGACAAGTTTGCTAATCGTAAACTGATTGTTTACAGCATCATTACGAAAAAATGGTCGTACATGGATGCGACTTCAGATTACATCTCAGACGCTTCAACCGCTTCTGTCACTTTGGAGCAATTGGACTCTGTGAGTTCGTCAATTGACGCTTTGACTGTTCCTTTGGATTCAGCCTTGTACTTCGGTGGAAAGTTTTTCCTTGGTGGTACAGACGGAACAAAGATCATCACATTCAACGGATTGCCTAAATCGGCAGTTATTGAGACAGGCGACATTAGCACTGGCAGTATGTCATTGGTTACTTTGGCGCGACCACAAGTAGATAACGGCTCTGCTACTGTGGCAATTGCTTCTCGTTCTTTGCTAAACCAAGGCGTTGACTTTGGTAGCGACAATTCGGCAGATACAGATAACAGGGTTTCTTTGAGAAGCTCAGGTCGTTATCACCGTATGCGCGTTAAGCCAACTGGTGACAACTGGAGCATGGCGGTAGCTGTTGATGTTGACGTTAATCCAATGGGGGCGCGTTAATGTATAGGATTCTCCCGCCGTTTGGTGGCAATCCTAGACAGGTTGCCGATGTTGTAAACCTGATGATGTTGGGTAAGACCAACAACACAGGCACAGTTACGCTTGCAACAGGTGGAGCGACTACAACAACGATCACAGACTTCAGAATCGGCTCTGATTCAAAAGTTATCGTTATCCCTTACTCTGCTGCTGCATTTACTGATTCAACTCCTTATGGAGCGTTTCAGGACTCAACAGATCAAACGGCTGGTAGCACGACTACTGCCTATCCAATAACTTACAACACAACAGACTTTTCTAACGGGGTCAGCGTTGCAAGCAATTCACGCCTAACCGTTAAAAGCTACGGAATATACAACATTCAATTTAGTTTTCAGTTTGTAAATACTGATTCACAGATTCATGATGTGGATATTTGGTTTGCCAAGAACGGCACAAACATAGCTAACTCAAATAGTCGTTTTTCTATCCCTAACTCACACGGCGGGGTAGATGGGCATTTGATCGCTGCAATGAACTTTTGGGTTGAATTGCAGGCTAACGACTATATTGAGATCATGTGGCGAACAGACAACACTGCTGTTTCTATTCAACAGATTCCAGCAGCGACAAGCCCGACAAGACCTGCAACGCCATCGGCAATTGTGACCATGAACTTTGTTTCGTCAAATGGCACAAACGCTGCTGGTGATTACTGTGTTTATGTGAGTGCTGTTGGCAAGGCGACAGCAACCCTAACCCACTTTGCAAATTCAACGGCAGACAAGACGTATGCCTATGTAATTGTTGGATAAATGTATATAATCGGCTCCGTGGATGACCCGCTACGGAGTCCCTTAAAGAAAGGAACTTTCCCATGCCAGATACCGTCACATCCACAAGCACAACACAGATTGACCCTACCATCCAGCCGTATCTGAAATATGGTCTTGATGAGGCACAAAAACTGTATCAAGGCGGTGGTCCTCAATACTACACAGGCCAAACCTATGTAGGTCCGTCTGATGCAACAAACACAGGTATTCAGGCGCTTACGGCTCGCGCTTCCGCTGGTAGTCCTTTGCTTGGTGCTGCTCAAAATCAACTGTACGGCACTATCCAAGGCGACTATCTTGGTGGAAATCCTTTCTTTCAGGGTGCTTTCCAGCCTGCTGCTCAAGCCGCTACAAATGCGTTTAATACCGCTATCGGTGGTGTAACTTCTAACGCTTCTAAGGCTGGCCGTTATGGCTCAGGCTCAATGAGTGCGCTAGAAGGTCAAGCCGCAAGCACATTGGCTAATAGTCTTACTGGTACTGCTGGACAACTGGCATATCAAAACTATGCTGATGAACGTAATCGCCAACAACAAGCTACATTTGGCGCTCCTCAAATGGCCGAAGCTGATTATGGCGACATTAACAAGATGTTGGCTGCTGGTCAATTGGGCGAAGGCTATCAAGAGAAGGCACTTCGTTCAGATATGGCTCGTTGGGATTACGAGCAAAACAAACCTGCTCAACAGCTCAATAACTATCTGAATCAGGTGTATGGTTTCCCTGCTGGTAAATCTACAACGACAGAAACACCTTATTTCAGAAACGAAACAGCAAACAACTTAGGTAATTTCCTGCTTTTCTCTGAAGGTATGAATAAAGCATCACCTTGGATTAGCAAGGGCTACAACTGGCTCACAGGCGATTATTAAGAGGTAAATATGGCACTACTAGACTTCTATGGCGAAACGCCTTCTTATCTCGGTGGCCTTCTTGGTGAGGATGAACTTAAGCGCCTGCAAGCTCAGGCACAAAGTCAATCTAACTTAGGCATGGCGGCTGCTTTGCTTCAAGCTGGCGCACCTAGTCGCACTCCTGGCGGTGGCGCTTTGGCTATCGCTCAAGGCTTGCAAGCTGGTCAACAACTGTATAAACAAGCGTTGAACCAAGGTTTGCAAGAGAAGATGAACGCAATGCAAGTTGGCGAGTTAATTCGCAAGCAAAAGGAAGCTGAAGCTGTCCGCAACTTCTTGCCTCAACTTATCCAGCCTGGCGCTGTTGAACAAAACTGGTCTGGCGCTCCTGAACAAATCGGTC
>ERZ1034361.1218-NODE-1218-length-14209-cov-4.556468_pt1 | contig 14209 bp, 29 predicted proteins | sample MGYA00520617_ERZ1034361 | MGnify/ENA primary metagenome ERZ1034361 (study PRJEB33736, sample SAMEA104284507) | Azolla filiculoides | biome: Urban; feature: Water surface; material: Ditch water | place: Netherlands | collected 2015-10-28 | depth 0-0.1 m ... | reverse complement strand
GCTCATTCAATCCGTATATTACTTGATTCGTCAAATGCGTACTTGCCGTTATTACAATAAGTAGTTAAATCTGTAAATGTTTCATCTTGAAATCTAATTACCCATTCTGATGAAGCCGAATCATAATTTGCAATAAATCTAAGTTGCAAATTATCTTTTAGATTTATGACAATTGTTTTTGTTGTATCGGTACTCATAGTGTTTACTCCTGATTGATAATGTGGATAGTATACTGGATTATTGAAGGATGTCAAGTGGTTTTCAATTATCTTTTAGGAAAGAAAAAGGCTACCTGAGTATCCTTTCTTGAAACTTATTGTTCTAGTACAAATCCGTACCTTTCAAAGTTTGGATGTTTGAAGATACCATACTTACCGTCATGTTCTGCTACAATGATCGGTGAATCAACGTTCAGATTGTCGCCTTTGTAATATAACGAATTTTTAAATCGCGTATTACCTGCACCACGCAACGCATTCTTGGCAATATCGTTACTAACTTGCAACTGTTGGATTTCTTCCATATGACCGGTTGCAGACCCATCTATTCGATAAATTGGAAATGATTCCAATAACTGTTCAACTTCAGATATCATCTCGTCTTCGGAAAGGGAACATTCAACTGATTCGGATTTGATCTCCATACTAGGTTCGGTTGCTTCGTAATCCTTTATTGTGAGGTAAATAATTTTACCATCCGGTGATGATAATGGTTGATGCCCAACTAAATCTAAAATCTCTTGCTTTGTAGCCATTGTTTTTACCTCTTGGTGGTTGTGAAAAACATATTATTGCATGATTATAACTGGATGTCAATTATCTTTTAGATCTCGGATGGCTCTAACTAGGTAATCGTTGTGCTTGTTTTGTAAAGACTGGAATCCAATAGTGAATAGCTCAGACCATGCAACCTGACTATTATACTCGGTTGCGGACCAGTATTCCCATTTCGTGAAATCATTATCAGATTTAGATTCATATATCTCGTGTAACTCTTCTTTTGTAGGCAAACGCCAACCAGTTTTACCATCAATATTTAGAGAAAAGCAATAAAATTTGTCTTTATACCAAGTTGATTCTATTTCTGTTGATCTTGGTGCTATCTCAAAACTCAGTGGTTTTTTGATATCTAGCGGTTGTTTTTTGTTACCTAAAAAATGATTTGCAAATTTGGTTACTTGTTTCATCAAGTTCACACACGTTACCTCGATTAGTTAAGCTGTAGTATAACATCTCAATGAAAATTAAAAAGTCAACACCCAACTACAAAGAAACCCCAAATATTGGGGTTTTCTAATAGGTATCGGTATATTGCTAGACTTTTTAGATGTCAACCAAGTTGAAAGCTAATTTCATATTACATGCCGTGGCATAATCGTATACATCAACGTAAGTTGATTCGAGAATAAGAGTTTCCGCTACTGGTAATCGAACGCCAAATGCACCCACATATTTCAATATATTTGGAATACTAGTGGCAATCACCGGTTCTCCCAATGGGAATGGTTTGCTGATAACTTCGATTGCGTAATCGGTTGAACATCCAGCATCTTGTGCAATAATTGCTTCTAATTCTGGTACCTCTTTGCGGATTAAAGCAGCTAACCGATATGCTCTTACTGGTGTGAAATCGGTTGTATCTACTGTAAATGTTGTCATTGGTTCTCCTGTGTGAATTGTATACATGGTTAAATATATCGTTATTTAGAATTGCGGTTAATTGGTTTAATTCGCCTTTAGATCTCGAATGGCTCGAACATAGTAGTTGCCGAAGTTCTTATGGCCGTTGAACCGGTTGCCATCACCGAAGAATTGACACCAAGCGCCGTTAACAATTTCATCAGTAGAGGACCAGTAGGTATCTTTTTCAAAATCATTTGCTGATTCATAAATCTCGTTCAATTCTTCATTGGTTGGTAACCTCCAGCCAGTCTTACCATCTATATTAAGAGAAAAGCAATAGAGTATTGCATCATTCCAATTTAATTCTTCTAATTCTGTTGATTTGGGTGCTATTTCGTATTTCATTTTGATTACTCCGGTTAGTTAGGATGTGCGTAGTATACTGGGTTATTTAAGAATGTCAAGAGTTTTTTCAATTATCTTTTAGATCTCGAATGACTCTGACCGAATGGAACTCAACCTGTTTCATGTCAGGGTGGCAGAACCCATCATCATAGTATGTGTTATCACGAAAATACTGGAAAAACACGTAATCTTTATTTGTTTCATCTTCAGTTGATGACCAGTATGACCATGCTTCAAAATCATTTTCGGATTCGTGAATAGCATTCAATTCTTCCCTAGTTGGTAATCGCCAATCAGACTTACCATCTATAGTTAATGTTTCACAGTGCTGTTTTGCATCATACCAATTGGCTTGTATCTCTGTTGATTTTGGTGCTATTTCAAAGTTCATGATGGTTCCTAACGGTTAAATGGTTGTTCTAATGGCTCTAACGTAGTCGCCGCCGTAGCCCTTAACGCCGTAGCCCTGGTCGCCATCCCCCATAGCCTGACCCCAGGCGGAGTTGCCATTAACCTCAGTAGAGGTCCAGTACCACCTTTCTTCAAAATCATTATCTGATTCGTAGATCTCATCTAATTCATCTTTGGTCGGTAAACGCCATCCCGTTTTTCCATCGATGTTAAGAGAGAAACAATATAATCTAGCATCATCCCAGTTGGCTTGTATCTCAGTCGATTTTGGTGCTATTTCGTATTTCATGATATTTACTCCGTTGTGTTTAAGTTGCGTGTAGTATACTGGTTTATTTGACAATGTCAACTATTATCTTTTAGATCTCGCACCGGCATGGTCATTGTATACGCAGTAGAATCCAAGTCCATTGGGCATTGGTACAGACTACGACCATCTACTTGTATTGCACCATCATCATCGGTAACGCACGTCCAAAACCAATAATCACCATGCTTAAAATCAGGTGAGTGGAAATCTAAAATATCAGGTAATCGCCAACCGGTCTTACCATCAATATTCAATGAAAAACAATACAACTTGGCATCCAACCAATTTAATCTATCCTGCCAATATTCTTCAGGTGCTATTTCAATTTTAGGGTTAGTCATCATTAATTTGCAACCATTCTACAATTACCTGTTCACCCTGATCGAATGTTGAATAGCTAGAAGCCTCGTTGCACTCGGCGGTATATTCTTCTGCGTCGTCAATATTCTCAAATATCTTGTGAATTTCATTTCCAGACTCGTTGCAACAAACATATATAGTTTCAATGTTGTCGTTGCAACTGGTGAAACCATCCCACGACGTTATTCGTGGTGGTTCCAACGAATCCGAAAAATGGTGATATGCTCCGGTATCAGTTCGGTAGGCAGATAACCCATTTGAATCTGTGCAGATGTATATAGTATAACGATAGTATTTCATGATGATTCCATGTTTGTAAATGTGATAGTATACCGTAGTTTTCTATTAGTGTCAGTCATCTTTTATATCTCGAACTGGGGTGAAGAAAATTGAATCTTGTGGTTTAAGGTATGTATAGTCACCTATCACATTCTGGGTTGTCCAATCATCACTAGTTGGTAAACGCCAGCCTCCACCCAAACAAAAACAATACATCACTGCTTCATCATACGTTAGTTTAGTGGATGTTCTAGGTCCGACCTCAATCATCTTTTAAGTCTCGTACTGGTGATACGTTAATTTTGTAATCCTTGTCATACGAAATATCCCAACCTGCTATGCCAGGATTACGCGTATATTCAAGATGAGTCGGTAATCTCCATCCTGTCTTGCCATCTATATTAAGAGCAAAGCAATACATACGTGCCTCGTCAAAGGTCAAAACCCGCCAATATTCTTCAGGTGCTATTTCAATCATTTTATAAACCTCGGGTGAATCAGACAAAGTATTCTATTAAAAATAGTTGGTTCGATATCTCTGACTGGTATTACGTGAAATTCGCAGGGGCTATGTTGTAAATCATCATTTTTGTACCACATAACATGTTCAATAGCTTTGTACTCGTCATGGGTTGGCATCCTCCAATTACCTCCCAAGCAAAAACAATACAGCACCGCCTCTGCATACGACATTCGGTTTTCTGGTGGTTTTCCTATCTCAATCATCTTTTAGATCTCTTACTGGAGTTACTTGGTACAAATCATTAGAGTGCCGCAACTTGTCGTGAACATACCAACCTATTGCGTCTGATTCTAAGTATTCGTTCCGTGTTGGCATTCTCCAACCAATCTTACCATCTAGGTTGAATGAAAAGCAATACATTATTGCATTATCGTAACTCATTGCTTCTGGTGAAATTGGTCCTATTTCAATTTTAGGTTTAATCATCTTTTAGATCTCTCTAATGGCTCTAACATAGTAGACTCCGTGTTTACCGTACTGCATTCCATGGTAGAACTCCTGTACCCATCTATAGTTACCAATATATCCAGTAGTCGTCCAATACCAACCACGTTCTTCAACATTGATGTCCGATTCGTATATCTCGGTTAATTCCTCTTGGGTAGGCAATCTCCAACCGGTTTTACCATCAATATTAAGAGAAAAACAATAGAGACATGCATCATCCCAGTTTAGTTGTACTTCAGTTTCTTTTGGTGCTATTTCAAAGTTCATGTTATTTACTCCGGTTGAGCTTAAGATGTGCGTAGTATACTGGTTTATCGTAGGATGTCAAGTGGTTTTCTAAAAGATAATGGATGTCAATGGGTGATTTCATGGTTGTAATTATATTTGATCGCGAGCACCGATAGGTGCGAGCCATGATAGCAATAATCAACAACTAAATACTGTCAGTGCAGTATAACAGCAGTTCAAACTTCAACCAAAAAGGACTTCAACGCATGACAAGAAAAAGATCAAGACACACGGATTCACGCGATTACTTCAACGAAACGCATGAACCAAACACCCCACCCCAAAGCAAAAAAGCCCGTAGTAAACACTCCAGTAGTAAATCCCATCACAATCAGCAGAATCAGCAACAACCAGAACCGCAACAAATGTCAATCGATCAACGGTTGGCGGCAAAACGTAAACGGGTTCAAATCCATCCCAAAAACCTTAGCCAAGAACAATACCTAATGGAACTTAACAATCCTAAAAAACAAATCGTTTTTGCGATTGGTCCAGCTGGTACCGGTAAAGCTCAACCACTTACAGCTAAGATTAAAATCCCTGGTGGATGGACTACTATGGGTGATATCCAAGTAGGTGATAAAGTCACTTCTCCTGATGGTAATACCGCTAATGTCGTCGGATTATTCCCACAAGGTATTAAACAAACTTACGCTATTACCTTGTACGATGGCAGAACTACTCTTGCTTGCGCAGAACATCTTTGGGAAATTTTCCTTGATAATAAACCAGCAGTGATTAACACTTTAGAATTACACAAACTGCGTTATCATGGCTCTGTTATGCCTTATATTCGCCTACCTAAACACGAAATCATGGACGACGTCGAACTACCCATCGACCCTTTCCAATTAGGTACTATGCTCGTTAAAGATAATAAATCCATCCCAGACGAATATCTTAACGCATCTCGTTCACAAAAAGTCAAATTACTTCAAGGATTGTTAGATACTAGTATCCATGCTGTTGATTCTGGTAATCTTGTCTTTACCGGTGGTGTGGAATTACAAAACTCTGTTGTTTATCTGGTTAGATCTATTGGTGGGTCTGCTTGTATCAAAGATAATGGCGTACACATTAGATTCTCTATCGTCGAAGGTTCGTTGGATTTAATGCCTGTACTGTCGGTTGTTGAGGCGGATGTAGTAGAGTGTCAGTGTATCTTATTAGATAGTGAAGATCACTTGTATGTTACTGATGATTTTATTGTGAATCACAACACGCTTCTCGGCGTCAATTGGGCAGTGCAACAACTAAAAGCTGGTAGATTTGATAAGATTATTGTATCAAGACCAATGGTTGATTGCCAAGAACAACTCGGTATCATGCCCGGTAATCTAAGAGAGAAAATGCATGAATACGTTGTTCCTATTTTTGACATCTTTTTGGAAAATTGGAGTAAGGCGGAAGTTGACCATTATTATAATGAAGAAATTTTACAGCTTAGTAGTTTTGCTGCCATGCGTGGTCGTACCATGAAAAATGCAGTCATGATCGTGGATGAAGCTCAATTGACTACACCAAATCAAATGAAAATGCTGTTAACACGTATAGGTGAGAATAGCCGATTGATCGTAACAGGTGATTTGGCGCAGAGTGATCGTGGTGAACATAACGGTTTAAAACAATTTCTCGAATTATACGAAAAATCTGACAAAGAAAGATCATTGATTTCGGTTGTTCATTTCTCACATGAAGACATTGAACGATCACGGGTTGTGGCAGAAGTATTGAAATGCTACGGTGATTTTTAATTAATAAAACGAGGGCAAACCTTCATGATTTGCCCTCGGCTAAATACTCCGAGAACATTGGGTAATGTTCTGATTCCTCAATCAATTATTCGGAGATTAACTATGATATTTATCAAAAACAAATATACCAAATGGTATAACTCAATAATCGACAATGCGATCGGTAGACCTATTCAAGATGGCGTCTATTACGAACGTCATCACGTTTTACCAAAGTCTATGGGTGGATCTAATGATAAAACAAATCTTGTCCCATTAACAGCGAAGGAGCATTTCATATGTCATATGTTATTACCTAAAATGACAACTGGGGATGCACGTATATCAATGTTATTTGCTGCTTTTACTATGGCGACATTAACTGCAAATGGGAATCAACGATATAAGGTTAATAGCAATACGTATGAGATTTTGCGAAAGTTTGCAGCTGAAGCTACTAGAAAAACACATACTGGTAAAGTTGAAAGTGCAGAAACTCGTGCGAAAAAATCAAAAGCATTGAAAGGTAGACCAAGTCCAACTAAAGGAATGGTTGCTTGGAATCGTGGTATACCAATGACAGCTGCTGCCAAGGCAAAAGCATCTGCGAAAATAAAAGCACACCATGCTGCCAATCCACATCCAGCATTAGGTATACCGAAAACTGAAGAGATGAAGAAACATCTAAGTGACAAAACAAAAGGAATACCAAAAGAAAAAGTTACATGTCCACATTGTAATAAAACTGGTGGTAGACCTGCAATGACTCGTCATCATTTTGATAACTGTAAATCTAAGCATCTTGATGTAACCATCGACTAAAAGATAATGGGCTCACTGTGGTGGGCCCATTTTACTGCTACGAATAATTTCAATTATCTTTTAGATCCCTAACTGCACGAACGTACATTGGTATCATACCATCTATCATATCTACATCAGCACCGTTACTACCACCGGTAACACCATCATTGAATGGAACTATCCAAATCGAATCATCGAAAAAAACAGTAGAAGACAAATACCACTCTTTCTCAAAATCATTTGGTCTTCTGTATGTTTGGATTAGTTCATACTTGGTAGGCAATCTCCAACCCACCTTACCATCTACCTTAAGAGAGAAACAATACATTTTAGCTTCATCTAACGTAGCCTGTACCTCAGTTGATTTTGGTGCAACTTCAAACGGTAATGGTTTATATCGTAAAATAACATCTGGTTTAATCATCTTTTAGTCCTAGTTTGTTAAAGTTATACGTATGTAGTTTATTGGCTCGTGCCTATCGGCACTCGCAAATCCGTGCAATCAACAAGCAATCGACCTAACAGCCCTAACCCATTCACACCAATGCTTATCACTTCGACGTTCATATCCACGGCCAAAGTCAAATGTTTCTGCATAGTTATCAAACTCACGACCGGTTGTAGATGACCAGTAGTCTTCGGCGCGGAAGTCATTAGACATACCATCTATCTCGCGCAATTCTCGAACCGTGGGTATTCTCCAACCGGTTTTACCATCGATATTCAGGGAAAAGCAGTAGAGTTTGGCATCGTCCCATTTGAGGTAGGCTTCAGTTGATTTTGGTGATATTTCAAATTTCATTGGGTTTCCTTGTGGCTCACAATTGGTAGGTTCAATTCGCCTTTAGATCTCTAATCGCTCTAACGTAGTATATACCAGAGTTCCTATAATCATAGTCTTGGTAGCCATTAAACATATACTGTACCCAGGCACAATCGCCATTAGCCCTAGTGGATGACCAATAGAATGTGTTTTCGTAATCATTTTGGATCGCGAATATCTGCTTTAATTCTTCCTTTGTTGGTAAACGCCAACCGATTTTTCCATCTATATTAAGGGAGAAACAATACAATTGTGCATCATCCCAGTTTAATTTTACTTCGGTTGATTTAGGTGCTATTTCGAAATTCATGCAGTTTACTCCTGCTGTGTTTTATGTTGTGTGTAATATACTAGTTGACATTGGAATGTCAATTGATTTCAATAATCTTTTAGATCACGTACTGCTCTGACATGCATTAGATTGTTTTTGTGGCAATAATTTTTAACAACCTGTTTGGTAAACTTAAGCCATGGTTGTTTGTTTTCGCTAAGAATACGTTTCGTATTCATAAACCAAGCATGGTTAGTATCACGCTCGGTTGTCCAATACTTGAATGTGAAATTGGTACCAGTCATTAGCATATTGTGCAATTCTTCAGTAGTAGGCAACCGCCATCCTATTTTCCCATCGATGTTAAGAGAAAAGCAATACATTTTTGCTTCATCCCAACTGGCTCGTATCTCGGTTTCTTTAGGTGATATTTCGTATTTCATTTGGGTTCCTTGTGGATCGGCGCTATCGCGGTTCGCAATAAGTAGGTTCAAGTATAGGTTTAATCCGCCTTTAGATCTCGAACAGGTAATACGTAGTATTTCTGAAATGGTATATCGAGGTCAGTTAAGTAATAGGTTTGAAGCCCAATTCTAAAATTCTGCACCCATACCGCCTTGTGAAATCTTGGGTTGTGTGGTACTACATACGGGGTGCTGGTCCAGTACCATTCGGGTCCATATCCATTACACGAGTTGTATAGCTGATTCAACTCGTCTTTAGTTGGTAACCGCCATCCAGTTTTGTCATCTATATTTCCAATGCAGTAAAATCTGGCATCGTCGTAAGTTGCTGCAATTACTGCCGATTTAGGTGCTGCTTCGAAGTTCATAGTAACCTTTCCATTTGTAGATTAACCTACCAAACCAACCGACTTCTGGTAGAGTTCTAACTGGGACTACCCAACGCGGGGTATTGAGTTCGTAGTCATTGATAAGTGGCCAAGGTAACGACCAACGATCACATAAGATAGAATACCCATCAGAACTCCAGAACCCACATACGGATATCCAAGGGTCGTAATCAATGGCTTTCGTAATTTGGTATAATTCATCGGTGCTTGGTTCACGCCAGCCTACTTTACCATCAATCGACAATGAAAAGCAATACATTTTCACTTCACATTGTCGTAAACGAACCCGATATTCTTCTGGTGCTAATTCGATCCACATAGTTAGTCAACGATAAAATCGACGATCATGAAATATAGTACAAGTAAGAAAAATACAAATACGATAGTGTAAAACATGGCATTACTCCTTTGGTTAAGTTAAGTCTATTATAACTGAAGGCGAATGGATGTCAAGTGTTTTCTATCGGCATTAAAAAGGGCCTACCAAGTAGACCCTAAAAGATAATTAACTAATATGCTTACAAATCTAAAAGATAATTAACTAATATGCTTGCGAGCTCCGCTAGGAGCGAGCCAATACATCAATCATCAACCAATTCACCTTCAACTGCTTCCACTTCAACCGGAAATAATCCAAGATGTTCGATATACGGATCCAATTGGGCACCGATCTCGTTACGATAGGTGGTTAATACTTCTACGAAGTCATATTTCTTTTGTAGACTGTTCTTAACGACTTTTTGGTCTTTAAGATCGAGAATTACGCTTGCTTGTTGTAAGTTTCTTGGTGATACACGGTTTTTAAAATCAGTTAACTCATCATATGTGCCATTTCTGGTTAAAACATAAGTTACGATCATAAATCTTTCTTTCATTGGGTTTCCTTTACTTGGTGGACTGGGATGTTACATTTTTTTAGGAATTCGATACCATCGGTTGAACGGTATTCAATCGAATAGTATACAGTCGAGATTCCTGCTTGGTAAATCATTTTTGCACAATTGATACAGGGCGAGTGCGTTATAAACAAGGTTGCATCTAAAGCAGACTCATGACTTCTAGCCAATTTAAGCAATGCGTTGGATTCTGAGTGTGCCACCTCTGGTTTAGTTTTCAACTCGATTTCACCTGTATCTGGATTTTCTATCTTGTCTTCGCATTCGTTTGACCAACCAGATGGTGTACCGTTGTAGCCAATAGAGATTATCCTGTGATCTTTTACTACTATCGAACCAACTTTCATTTTTTCTGCTGTACTGAGTTCAGCAAAAACAAAGGCGGTTTTCATGTAGGCATCTATAAATTTCGGTTTCATCACTTATTTAGTAACCTCATGATTCGGATTAGACAGGCAGCCAAGTTGATCTCTGGATCGGCCACAATTGCATGATCAACTAATGACTGTTTAAGTATTAGAATAATAGAATCCTGTACGGTAGTATCTTCACTAAACAACGATAGGTTGTCGTACATGAATCTATATACGTCTTCCATTTCATCGGCAGAGATTTTACCACAAAGCAACGCACGGGCATCTTGTATCTTACCAGCTTTGAATAACTCAACCATTTGAAAACGCCATTCACCTGTACTATTATCACCTTCATCTGGTGACATGAGTTTATTTGAAATGGTGTTTTGTTGTAATGCGTTGATACATTTCCGCAAATCTGGATAAGTTGATCTAACATACGAATCAAGAATATCTAATGAGAAATCTACTGCTTCATTAATTAGAATAGTAGCAACTCTGGTAGTAAACTCAGTTACATCAGGTTTCTCTATGTGGAATCCTTGGCAACGACTTTTCAATGCAGGGATTATTCGGTGAGGATAATTATACGTTAGAATGAAACGTGCAGTGTCACTATATGCTTCGATAACCCCACGCAATGCCTGTTGTCCCGCGAAACTTACGCCGTCCGCCTCGTCAAGTAATATAACTTTAAAATCACCAAATGGCATCATCTGAGCAAAGTTTGTTATGCGGTCTCGTACATCGTCAATGCTTGAACTGCGGCTTGCATTTATTTCTAAGAAATCATAATGATTAACACCAAGTTCATTTACGAGTAATCGTGCCAGAGTCGTTTTACCAACCCCACCTGGACCGCTGAGACTTAAATGACCAATGTTTTTCTCTCTAACCCATTTTTCAATAGTTGCTCTTTGCTTTGGATCTGTGAAAACATATCCTTCGAGTGTGGACGGTCTGTATTTTTCAACCCATAATTGTGGAATTGCCATATCTTAGTTCTCTTCTTTAAAGTTCATATAAGGGAGTATATCATTGTCAAATATCTTAGCCATACTGCACCATAGGGATGTAGTTGCCATTCTTGGATCGTAAGCACGTCTCTCGTGTTTAGTTTCACCAGTTGGTCTTGGTAAGTATTCGAAATCAGGACGTGAACTATAACACATTTGGGTGATGATGTGAAGCCGTAATGATTCATTATCTTTTGGATTGGTCATGCTAATTGCCTTGGTTAGTTGGTATGAGGTGATTATATACCATGGGATTTTTAATGTCAAGGCTAAATACAGGATGAGATTCGCGACGTCGGAAGTCCAATCTCTCTAACACTTAACTTAAAGGAGCATGTCAGCATGAGTATTTATGCAAATCAAAATGACGCGTTGTCGTCAGAAATTCAAACAACTACTGAATCAGTAGAACTACTAACATCTGCAATAATCGAAGCAGAAGAACCTATTAACACAACACCCGCGTATGTATATCGCCTATTTTGCAAACCAACCGGACAGTTTTACTACGGGTTTAGATATGCGAATATCAAGAAGTATAGAATGCCAGCGGATGATCTATGGATCTATTATTTTGCGAGTAGTGACTCGGTAGATGCTTTGGTAGAAATGTACGGTAAATCAAGTTTCGAATATAAAGTCATTTTCCAATCAACTGATATTCATCAAACTTATTTGTTTGAGCAAACTATCATAAAAGCCTATTGGGGTAATCCGATGCTATTAAATCTACAGTATAAGGATCCAGTGACTGGTGGTAAAATGTGGGCAGTTACTAAAGAATCAAGAGAAAAGGCTGTTGAAACCGGTCGTGCGCGGGGTTCATATGAAAAATCTGCACGAAAAAGAAAAGAATCTGGTTCAGCTAAACTGGCAGCAAAGAAAGCAACTGCTACCAAAAAGAAACTTGGTATTGATAAGATAGCTGGTCAAAAAATGGTAGAAACTAAACGAATACGTGGAACCGCAAAATCGGGTAGTAAGAAGGCTGTTGAAACGAAAAATAAGAATGGGATGCATAAGATAGGAGCGCAACGTGCGGCTGATACCCGTAAACGCACTGGAACTGGTAAGATTGCAGCAATAAAAACCGCATTAATTCGACGGAAAAATGGTACCCACGTAACTGGTGCATTGAAAGCCGCTGCTACAAAAAAGAAAAACGGTATCGATAAGATTGCAACGGAAAAAGCATTGGCTACTAAAAAACGAACGGGTGTGATGAAAGAGGCAGGTAAAAAATCGAGTGCAACGAAACTTGCAAATGGTGGTTCATCTGCTGCTGGTAAGAAAGGATATCAAACCAGATTACGAAATGGAACACAACCTTCTCGCTCACGTGATTGGAGAATAACCTCACCTGAAGGAGAGGTTATTCTGGTTAAAAACTTAAAACAATTTTGCCGAGATCATGGAATTAACTACGAAGGTATTCGAAAAACACTAAGCATCGGTAAAGAGTATAACGGTTGGTCTGGTACAAAATTGAACTAATCTTCGAAGAATTTATCTAAGTTGACTGGGCTGAATGTATCAGGTTTGCTAATTTTTCCACTGGGTAACTTCAGGATTTTTCCACTGGCTTTATCGACCTTTGAGAAGTTTGAGCGGACCACTTCATCCCACGCAGCTTGGCTATCAATTCCCAAAGAATGAATTGCACCAACAGTCACTACTGCAATATCTAAGAACGCATCTAGTAATTCAACCTTATTAGATGCGTTTATTGCATCTTCCATCTCTGCGACTTCTTCCCTGATTAGGTTGATATACAGATCTAACTGATCTTGATTATAACGATCCGTAGTTTGATCACCGGCTTGCATAAAAGTTTTTTGATCTTCAAAAACATTAGTACTCATTTGATACCTCTAAAAGATAATAGAAACTAAAAGATAATTCTCTTAGTATTGAAAGATGGCTAAAAGATAATCGAACCATAAGGCAATCATCTTTTAGCCAATAAAAGGAGATTTTACACCAATTCAGGTGTTGTGTAAAGTGGTTTCATAACATCAGTAACCACGTACATTTTTAACGAATCTACATCGGCAGATACCAACGTATAACCATGATCCTCTAGCCATTGATATGCGTTGTCGATGGTATCTCGACCATCTTTTATCTCGGTGTATACTGATTGGTTGTATCTGGCTGCGTGGATCTTCAGTTGATAAACACCAGCGTCATTTTTCACAGTTGAAATTTCCAACACAAGTGAACGTGGTACATTAAACAATACATGTGAAGGAATTGGTCCTTCGAATTCACAGATAACATGATCAAGCATAGCACCGATGTAAGGTATATTCTTTGAATCTAACCAGTCATACACGTTTTGTTCTAATGTACTAGATTTGTTAAATGGAATTTCAACCGTTTTGTTGAATTTGGTGTCGAGTAATTCGATGACATCTTCAACAAAATCAACTCGTCTTTTAAACACCAATACTCTTGTGTAATTCATCGTCTATACCTTATTAGATGGAATGTATTGATCGCCGATTGGTGGTTCAACATCGGACACAAGCAAAATCCCATTTGGGTCGGCAAGTTGTAAATCAATCGGACCATCTGGTGTTTCAACCTGAATCTTACGAGACCATCTGCCATGTTCAAGCAAAATAAACTCGCCCGGTTTAACGTCATGCTGTTCTGGACCCACTAGGAAAACTTCGGCCCATCTAGGTCTAATCCCATGTGCCGACGAATTATCTGAACGTAATACAATACCAGATTGCAGTACAGTTTCAGCGTGGCGCATGTTTTTCACTAAAATTTGCGAATGTATCGTGCGATCGATTGTTATCAC
>ERZ1034361.1217-NODE-1217-length-14218-cov-7.179973_pt1 | contig 14218 bp, 23 predicted proteins | sample MGYA00520617_ERZ1034361 | MGnify/ENA primary metagenome ERZ1034361 (study PRJEB33736, sample SAMEA104284507) | Azolla filiculoides | biome: Urban; feature: Water surface; material: Ditch water | place: Netherlands | collected 2015-10-28 | depth 0-0.1 m ... | reverse complement strand
TGGATTTGACCAACGCCACCGAAACACATGCCTTGTTGATGGATGCGCTCAACTATCCAGGCGCAAAGCCTGTGGTGGTGGGGTTGCTGCATTCGCGCATGCCACCTGCCGACAAAAAAGCGGTGATGGCTCAGTTTGAAAGCGGCGCAATGGGCGTGCTGGTCAGCACCACCGTGATTGAAGTGGGTGTGGATGTGCCCAACGCCTCGCTGATGGTGATTGAGCATGCTGAGCGTTTTGGCTTGAGCCAGTTGCACCAGCTGCGCGGGCGCGTGGGGCGCGGCGCGGCTGCATCGGCGTGCGTGCTGATGTATGCCACAGGCGAGAGTGGGCGTGTGAGCGAGACGGCGCGTGAGCGGCTGCGTGCGATGGTGGAAACCTCGGATGGATTCGAGATTGCGCGGCGAGACTTAGAAATTCGTGGCCCCGGCGAATTCTTAGGCGCGCGCCAATCTGGCGCAGCATTGCTGCGTTTTGCAGACTTGGCCGAAGACGGCGAGCTGCTGCAATGGGCCAGAGAATTAGCGCCGCTGATGTTGGACAAATACCCCGAATTGGCCGATCGGCACGTGAGCCGCTGGTTGGGTGGAAAATCGGATTTCTTGAAGGCTTAAAACAATGACGCTCACCGAACTCAAATACATCGTGGCCGTGGCCCGTGAAAAGCATTTTGGCCGCGCCGCTGAAGCTTGCTTTGTGTCGCAGCCTACCTTGTCTGTGGCCATCAAAAAGCTCGAAGAAGAGTTGGACGTCAAACTGTTTGAGCGCAGCGCCAACGAAGTGACGGTGACGCCCCTGGGCGAAGAGATCATCCGTCAAGCGCAAAGCGTGCTGGAGCAAGCGGCCAACATCAAAGAAATTGCCAAGCGCGGCAAAGACCCGCTGGCGGGGCCCTTTGAAACTGGGTGTGATCTACACCATTGGCCCGTATTTGTTGCCAAGTTTGGTGCGCCAAGCCATTTCTAAAACGCCGCAAATGCCGCTGATGCTGCAAGAAAATTTCACCGTCAAGTTGATGGAAATGTTGCGCACGGGCGAGATTGATTGCGCCATCTTGGCAGAGCCTTTCCCAGACACGGGCCTGGCCACCGCGCCCTTGTATGACGAGCCCTTCATGGCAGCTGTGCCCAGCAACCATGCGCTGGCCACCTTGAAGCAGGTGAGTGCGGAAGAGTTGAAAAACGAAACCATGTTGTTGTTGGGTAATGGCCATTGTTTCCGCGACCATGTGTTGGAGGTGTGCCCCGAGTTTGCGCGCTTCTCTAGCAATGCCGAGGGCATTCAAAAGAGCTTTGAAGGCTCATCGTTGGAGACCATCAAACACATGGTGGCGGCTGGCATGGGCGTGACGCTGGTGCCTCGTTTGAGCGTGCCCAAAGAGGCGCTGGACACCCAGGCCAAGCGCAAGAAGAGCGAAGAAACCTATGTGCGCTACTTGCCCATTACCGACGACAAGGGTGGCTTGCCGCCCACGCGTCGCGTGGTGTTGGCATGGCGTCGCAGCTTCACGCGTTATGAAGCGATTGCGGCGTTGCGCAATGCCATCTATGCCTGCGAACTGCCAGGCGTGAACCGCTTGTCGTGATGGGTGTGTGCATGCGTGAACGCTTGAGTCTGTATTTAGATTTAATTCGTTGGAACCGCCCGGCGGGCTGGTTGCTGCTGTTGTGGCCTTCGCTCTCTGCGTTGTGGGTGGCGGCGGATGGCTGGCCCGGTTGGCATTTGGTGGCGGTGTTTGTGTTGGGCACCATCCTCATGCGCAGCGCGGGCTGCTGCATCAACGACGTGGCCGACCGTGAGTTTGACCGTCATGTCAAACGCACGGCAGAGCGGCCTGTGACGCGTGGCGCAGTGTCTGTGCGCGAGGCCTTGTTGGTAGGCGCTGTGCTGGCGCTGGCTGCTTTTGCCTTGGTGCTGACCACCAACCCCGCCACCATCGTGTGGTCGTTTGCAGGCTTGGCCGTGACCTTGATTTACCCCTACGCCAAACGCTATGTGTCGATGCCGCAAGCGGTGCTGGGTGTGGCGTTTAGCTTTGGCATTCCTTTGGCGTTTGTGGCGGTTGGCAGTGCCAACTTGGCGTGGCAAGACATCAGCCTTCAAACCTTGAGCGACGCTGTGCCCATGCAAGCTTGGGGCTTGATGTTGTTCAATTTATTCTGGGTATTGGCCTACGACACCGAGTACGCCATGGTTGATCGTGATGACGATATTCGTATTGGCATGAAGACCTCGGCCATCACCTTAGGGCGTCACGATATATCGGCCATCATGGCGTTTTATGCGGTGTATCTGTGTGGCTGGTATGGCTTGCTTGAGTCAGAGAAGTTGGGCGGCGCTTGGACGTTTGCTTTGGTCTTGGCAGGCTTGCAAGCCCTGTGGCACTTCTTGCTGATCTTGGATCGCTCGCGCGAGGGATGCTTTCGCGCATTCCGTTTGAACCATTGGCTTGGAGCCACTGTGTTTGCGGGTTTGGCGGTGGGCTACGCATTGCGTTAAATCTCGCACCTATCAATCATGAAAAAAGCGCTTGCGGCAAATGCCTCAAGCGCTTTTTGTTTGCAAGCTTTAAGCGGTTGGCTTAGTGAGCTTTGGCCTTTTTAGACTTCTTCTTTTTCAACTTCTTTTTCTTGGCCTTTTTGGCTTTCTTGTCTGCTTTAGCAGGAGCTTCAGGGGCCGCATTGGTGTTGCTAGGTGCAGCTTGGTCAGGTTGAGCCACTGGTGCAGTTGGCATGGCTGGCGCTTGCGCTTCAGAAGCCAATGGCAAGCCTAAGGCGACGACAGACAAAAGAGAAAGAAGGAGTTTGTTCATGGATACAGAAGTTTAAAAAATCAACGGCATATTGTCTCATTACTTGTAGGGATTTAAGCCCCAAACTCGTCGCCGAGCTCGTGGGCGCGCAGTTCTGCGGCTTTGAGGGCTGTTTGGAACAGCTCGCTCACGTGTGCGTTTTGCATGGAGGTGAGCGCTGCATAAGTGGTGCCGCCCTTGGATGTGACGCGCTCGCGCAGCACGGAAGGCGGTTCGCTGGCGGTTTTCGCCAGTTGTGATGCGCCCTCAAACGTACCGATGGCCAGCTGTGTGGCTTGTTCAGCGGTCAGGCCCATCTTCACGCCGGCTTCCACCATGGCTTCGATGAAGAAGAACACATAAGCAGGGCCAGAGCCCGAGATGGCGGTGACCGCATCCAGCAAAGGCTCGTCTTTGACCCACAGCAATGCGCCGGTGGTGGCGACCACTTGCTCAATCCAAGTCTTATCTGTTGCCGTGACGGCCGCACGTGCAAACAGACCCGTTTGGCCAAGGCCCACCAAGGCTGGCGTATTGGGCATGGCGCGTACGACGCGCTCTGTGCCTAGCCAGTTGGCAATGCTGTCGCTGCGAATACCAGCAGCCACGCTCAGATGCAGGGCGTTGGCGCAGAAATCACGTGTTTGTTGGGCGGCTTCTTTGAAGGTTTGTGGCTTCACGGCCCAAATCACCAAGCCTGCTTCGGCCAATGTGGCATCGGCTGCAGCTAAAACGCGCACGCCAAATTGGGCCTGCAGGCGCTGGCGCGCTTCTTCAAAAGGCTCGACCACCAAGATGCGATTGGCGGGTGTGCCTTGTTTAATAAGGCCGCCAATGATGGCGCTGGCCATGTTGCCGCCGCCAATGAATGCAAGGGTTTGAGGGGTGTTGGAGGGTGTAGACATGCGGGAATTGTCTGCGAAACCAAAAAGAATCGTAAAAATAGTTTGACGCGGGCTAAAAAGTTATGGCATAATCTGCGGCTCCGCTAAAAAAGCGGGGTTTATCTGCCCCAAGTTGAAGCGTTGCGAGTGGTTCGCGATGTGGATGACGGGCCCAAGACTGATCGGTTCTATGTATAGCCAGCCTGCAAAGGTGAGTTGTGCAAAAACTGATGCAAGTTGGGAATATTGAAATGATCCAAACTGAAACACGGTTAGATGTCGCTGACAACACCGGTGCGAAGTCCGTTTTGTGCATTAAGGTGCTCGGCGGTTCTAAGCGTCGCTATGCAAGCGTGGGCGACATCATCAAGGTGAGCATTAAAGAAGCCGCTCCGCGTGGCCGCGTCAAAAAAGGCGAGGTGTATAGCGCTGTTGTGGTCCGTACTGCCAAAGGCATCCGCCGTGGCGACGGTTCGCTCGTCAAATTCGATGGCAACGCAGCTGTGTTGCTCAATGCAAAGTTGGAGCCTATCGGCACCCGTATCTTCGGCCCAGTGACGCGCGAGTTGCGCACTGAGAAGTTCATGAAGATCGTGTCATTGGCTCCTGAAGTTCTGTAAGGACTAAACAATGAACAAGATTCGCAAAGGCGACCAAGTCATCGTCCTTACTGGACGCGACAAAGGTAAACGTGGCGTTGTGTCGCTGCGTAAAGATGACAGCCACTTGGTGGTCGACGGCATTAACTTGGTGAAAAAACACACCAAGCCAAACCCAATGGCTGGCACGCAAGGTGGCATCGTTGATAAAACAATGCCTATCCATCAGTCCAACGTGGCCATTTTCAATGCTGCTACTGGTAAGGCTGATCGTGTTGGCATCAAAGTCCTGGCAGACGGCAGCAAAGTGCGCGTCTACAAGTCCAGCGGCGAAGAAATCAAGGCGGCATAAATATGGCACGACTCCAACAACACTACCGCGAAAAAGTTGCGGCCGAATTGACTGCTAAGTTCGGTTACACATCGCCCATGCAAGTTCCACGTTTGACCAAAATCACGTTGAACATGGGTGTGAGCGAAGCTGTGGCTGACAAGAAAGTCATGGACAACGCTGTGAGCGACCTGACCAAAATCGCCGGCCAAAAGCCAGTGGTGACCAAGGCTAAGAAAGCTATCGCGGGTTTCAAAATCCGTGAAGGCCAGCCTATCGGTTGCATGGTGACTTTGCGTGGCGTTCAGATGTATGAATTCCTGGATCGTTTCGTGACCGTGGCTTTGCCTCGCGTTCGTGACTTCCGTGGTATTTCTGTCCGCGCCTTCGATGGCCGTGGCAACTACAACATCGGCGTTAAAGAGCAAATCATTTTCCCTGAGATCGAATACGACAAAGTTGACGCTTTGCGCGGTTTGAACATCAGCATCACCACGACGGCTAAGACTGACGAAGAGTGCAAGGCGCTTCTCGCTGGTTTCCGTTTCCCATTCAAGACAGAGGTGGCACGTGGCTAAACAAGCATTGATCGAGCGCGAGCTCAAGCGTGACCGTTTGGTTGCAAAGTACGCTGCTAAGCACGCAGAGTTGAAGGCTATCGCCAACGACTTCAAGCGTAGCGATGAAGAGCGCGCAGCTGCCCGTTTGGGTCTGCAAAAGTTGCCTCGCAACGCGAACCCAACACGTCAACGTAACCGTTGCGCAATCACCGGTCGTCCACGTGGCACGTTCCGCCAATTCGGCCTTGGCCGCGCCAAGATTCGTGAATTAGCCTTCCAAGGCAACATTCCCGGCATCACCAAAGCCAGCTGGTAATAGGCAGGGAGATTCAATATGAGCATGAGTGATCCAATCGCCGACTTGCTGACTCGCATCCGCAACGCGCAAATGGTGGCTAAGCCCACTGTGATGGTGCCTTCTTCCAAAGTGAAGATCGCCATTGCGCAAGTGCTGAAAGACGAAGGCTACATCGACGGTTTTCAAATTAAAAAAGACGCTGGCAAGACTGAGCTTGAGATTACTCTCAAGTACTACGCAGGTCGTCCAGTGATCGAACGCATTGAACGTGTGAGCCGTCCTGGCCTGCGCGTTTACAAAGGCTGCGGCGCTATCCCCCAAGTCATGAACGGCATGGGTGTGGCAATTGTCACAACACCTCAAGGTGTGATGACTGACCGCAAAGCACGCGCTACCGGTGTCGGTGGCGAAGTGTTGTGCTACGTCGCTTAACCGCAGCCTAAAGGAAAGACTGAAATGTCCCGAGTAGGAAAAATGCCTGTGACCGTCCCCCAAGGTGTGGACGTGTCTATCAATAACACCCAAATCAGTGTCAAGGGTACCGGCGGTACGCTGTCGATTGCCGCTAACGCATTGGTGAAGGTTGTCAACGAAGCTGGTCAAGTGACTTTCGCCCCAGCTAATGAGTCCCGTGAAGCCAACGCGATGAGCGGTACTTTGCGTCAATTGGTCAACAACATGGTGACCGGTGTGACCAAAGGCTTCGAGAAAAAGCTGACTTTGGTTGGTGTGGGTTACAAAGCTGCTGCGCAAGGTTCTAAATTGAACTTGGCAGTGGGCTACTCTCACCCAGTCAATATCGATATGCCTGAAGGCATCAAGGTTGAGACGCCAGCCCCAACTGAAATCCTGATCAAAGGTGCTGACCGTCAACGCGTCGGTCAAGTGGCTGCTGAGATTCGTGCTGTTCGTCCTCCTGAGCCTTATAAAGGCAAGGGCATCCGTTATTCGGATGAGAAGATCACGATCAAAGAGACCAAGAAGAAATAAGGAGCTGCAAAATGTTGACCAAAAAAGAGCAGCGACTCCGCCGGGCACGTCAAACACGTATTCGCATCGCCAACCAAGGCGTTGCACGTTTGATGGTGAACCGCACCAACTTGCACATCTACGCGACTGTTGTTTCCGCTTGCGGCACAAAAGTCGTGGCGACAGCATCCTCAGCAGAAGCCGATGTGCGCAAGCAACTGGGCGCAACAGGCAAAGGCGGCAACGTCAATGCAGCGCAAGTGATTGGCAAGCTGATCGCTGAAAAAGCGAAAAAAGCTGGCGTCGAAAAAGTGGCGTTTGACCGTTCAGGTTTTGCTTACCACGGTCGCGTCAAGGCTTTGGCCGACGCAGCCCGCGAAGCTGGCTTGCAGTTCTAATCGGATTGGAAATTACACATGGCTAAATTTCAAGCTAAAGCGCAGGGTGATGGTCCAGAAGACGGACTCCGCGAAAAAATGATCGCGGTCAACCGCGTCACCAAAGTGGTTAAGGGCGGCCGTATTCTCGGTTTCGCAGCTTTGACTGTGGTGGGTGACGGCGATGGCCGCGTGGGCATGGGCAAAGGCAAGTCGAAAGAAGTGCCAGCTGCTGTTCAAAAAGCGATGGAAGAAGCCCGTCGCAACATGACCAAAGTTACTTTGAAAAACGGCACGATTCACCACACGGTGCACGGTCGTCACGGTGCTGCAAACGTCATGATGATTCCAGCACCTAAGGGTACCGGCATCATCGCGGGCGGTCCAATGCGCGCTGTGTTCGAAGTGATGGGTATCACTGACATCGTGGCAAAAAGCCACGGTACATCAAACCCATACAACATGGTTCGTGCAACCTTGGATGCTTTGAATAATTCAACTACGCCAGCAGAAGTTGCTGCTAAGCGTGGCAAAAACATCGAAGAAATCTTCGCTTAATCTCGGAGCATTCAATGACTACCCCTCAAACTGTGAAGATCCAATTGGTGCGTAGCCCAATTGGCACCAAAGAATCGCACCGTGCCACCGTTCGTGGCTTGGGCTTGCGCAAACTGAATTCTGTGAGCGAGTTGCAAGACACGCCTGCAGTGCGCGGCATGATTAACAAGATCAGCTATCTGGTCAAAGTGCTGTAAAAGGTTGAAGATGGAACTCAATAACATCACCCACGCACCTGGCGCAAAACACGCCAAGCGTCGCGTTGGTCGCGGTATCGGCTCTGGCCTCGGCAAGACTGCTGGTCGCGGTCACAAAGGTCAAAAGTCTCGTTCAGGCGGCTACCACAAGGTTGGTTTCGAAGGCGGTCAAATGCCTTTGCAACGTCGTTTGCCTAAGCGCGGCTTCAAGTCCACCACTTTGAAGTACAACGACGAAGTGACCTTGGCTGACTTGCAACAACTCGGCGCTGCTGAAGTTGATATGTTGACATTGAAGGCCGCTGGCCTCGTGGCTTCTATCGCTCGCGTGGTCAAGGTTGTCAAGACTGGCGAACTCACAAAAGCTGTCAAGCTCAATGGCATCGGCGCTACTGCCGGCGCTAAAGCTGCGATCGAAGCCGCTGGCGGCTCTGTCGCTTAAACGTTAGATACAGGAATAGCGCTCCGTGGCAACTACCTCTCCATCGATTGGCAATACCGACAAGTTCGGCGACCTCCGTCGCCGTCTGGTCTTCTTGTTGCTCGCCTTGGTGGTGTACCGCGTGGGTGCGCACATTCCTGTGCCCGGCATCAACCCTGACCAATTGCAACAATTGTTCAAGGGTCAGCAGGGCGGCATTTTGAGCTTGTTCAACATGTTCTCGGGCGGCGCTTTGTCGCGCTTCACCGTGTTCGCGTTGGGCATCATGCCTTACATCTCTGCATCGATCATCATGCAGTTGCTGACTTATGTGTTGCCTTCATTGGAGCAACTCAAAAAAGAAGGCGAAGCAGGTCGTCGCAAGATCACTCAGTACACACGTTTTGGCACTTTGGGCTTGGCTTTGTTCCAGTCCATGGGTATTGCCTTGGCGTTGGAAGCATCAGCCGGTTTGGTCAACGTGCCAGGCTTTGGTTTCCGCATGACAGCCATGGTCAGCTTGACCGCTGGCACCATGTTCCTGATGTGGTTGGGTGAGCAAATCACTGAGCGTGGTTTGGGTAACGGTATCTCTATTCTGATTTTTGCTGGTATCGCAGCAGGCTTGCCCGGTTCTATCGGTGGCTTGCTTGAGCTGGTGCGTACTGGCGCGATGAGCATCTTGGCTGCTATCGTCATCGTGATTGTGGTGGCCTTGGTCACTTACTTCGTGGTGTTCGTGGAGCGCGGCCAACGCAAAATCTTGGTGAACTATGCGCGTCGCCAAGTGGGTAACAAAGTGTATGGCGGTCAATCGTCTCACTTGCCCTTGAAGTTGAACATGGCGGGTGTGATTCCTCCCATCTTCGCTTCGTCCATCATTCTCTTGCCCGCAACTGTGGTGAGCTGGTTCAGCTCTGGTGACAGCATGCGTTGGCTCAAGGATATTTCTGCAGCACTTGCACCTGGACAACCTGTCTATGTGATGTTGTATGCAGCTGCGATTGTGTTTTTCTGCTTCTTTTACACCGCCTTGGTCTTTAACAGCCGAGAAACAGCGGATAATCTGAAGAAGAGCGGTGCTTTTGTTCCCGGTATTCGTCCCGGCGACCACACTGCCAAATACATCGACAAAATTTTGGTTCGACTCACGCTTGCGGGCGCCGTGTACATCACCTTTGTGTGTTTGCTACCTGAGTTCTTGATCTTGAAATACAACGTGCCTTTCTACTTCGGTGGTACTTCGTTGCTGATTATTGTGGTTGTCACCATGGACTTTATGGCCCAAGTGCAAAACTACATGATGAGTCAACAGTACGAATCACTGTTGAAGAAGGCAAGTTTCAAAACAACGCTCTAACGGGCCAAGTAAAAAAGTCGTGTTTCATGCCAATGAGGGTGTGAAATGAAATGAGTTTTAGGAGAGTGAAATGAGAGTTTCGGCTTCGGTCAAAAAAATTTGCCGCAACTGCAAAATCATCCGCCGCAAGGGCGTGGTTCGTGTGATCTGTACAGATCCACGCCACAAACAGCGTCAAGGTTGATTGAACTGGTTTAAAGAGGACGCACATGGCACGTATCGCTGGCATTAACATTCCGCCGCACAAACACGCTGAAATCGGTTTGACATCGATTTTCGGTATTGGTCGCACACGCGCTCGCAAAATTTGCGAAGCATGTGGCATTGATTACGCAAAGAAGATCAAAGATCTGACTGACTCGGACCTCGAAAAGATCCGTGACCAGATCGCTGAATTCACCATTGAAGGTGACTTGCGTCGCGAAACAACAATGAACATCAAGCGTTTGATGGACATCGGTTGCTACCGCGGCTTCCGTCACCGTCGTGGTCTGCCAATGCGTGGTCAACGTACGCGTACCAACGCTCGTACACGCAAGGGTCCGCGTAAAGCAGCCCAGTCGTTGAAGAAATAATAGGACTGAACAATGGCTAAATCTCCAAGCGGCGCAGCTTCACGCGTACGTAAAAAGGTTCGTAAGAACATTGCTGACGGCATCGCGCACGTGCACGCGTCGTTCAACAACACCATCATCACCATCACTGACCGCCAAGGCAATGCTTTGTCATGGGCTTCGTCAGGTGGTCAAGGTTTCAAGGGCTCACGCAAGTCCACACCTTTCGCAGCTCAAGTGGCTTCGGAAGTTGCTGGCCGCGCTGCCGTTGATCAAGGCATCAAGAATCTTGATGTCGAGATCAAAGGCCCAGGTCCTGGCCGTGAATCTTCAGTGCGCGCTTTGGCCGCATTGGGCATTCGCATCAACTCGATTGCTGACGTGACTCCAGTGCCGCACAACGGCTGCCGTCCACAAAAGCGTCGTCGTATCTAAGCGTTCTTCGCTTTTTACTGTTAACCACAAGCCCACCGCCGCTGGCTAACCCCCAGCGGCTCCTCGCTTCTTGCGAGCAGCTGATTAGATAAGGAAATTCAAGTGGCACGTTACCTAGGCCCCAAGGCCAAACTCTCACGCCGTGAAGGCACCGACTTGTTCTTGAAGAGCGCACGCCGCTCTATCAGCGACAAGTGCAAATTCGACAGCAAACCAGGCCAACACGGCCGCACATCAGGTCAACGTACGTCTGACTTCGGTTTGCAATTGCGCGAAAAACAAAAAGTCAAACGCATGTACGGTGTGTTGGAGCGTCAGTTCCGCCGTTACTTCGCAGCTGCTGACCGCCAAAAAGGCAACACCGGTGCAAACCTGTTGACCATTTTGGAAACACGTTTGGACAACGTTGTGTACCGCATGGGCTTCGGCTCTACACGTGCTGAAGCACGTCAGTTGGTGTCACACAAAGCCATCACCGTGAACGGTCATCAAGTCAACATCGCTTCTTACTTGGTGAAAGCCGGTGACGTGGTGGCTGTGCGCGAAAAGTCTAAAAAGCAAGGCCGCGTGTTGGAAGCTCTCGAGTTGGCAAAACAAGTGGGCATGCCTGCTTGGGTTGAAGTCAACCTCGAAAAAGCTGAAGGCGTCTTCAAGAAGACACCAGACCGCGACGAATTCGCTGCGGACATCAACGAATCGCTGATCGTCGAACTTTACTCGCGTTAATCCTGGTTGAAGTTTTCAACCTAACGCACCCCACGCTGCCCGCTCGCGCAGCGTGGTCCAGACACCCAGCCTTACCGGTGTAACGAACCGGGGGTATTGAGAGGAAATCTGAATGCAAACGAACTTGCTGAAACCAAAAAATATTCACGTCGAGCAATTGGGTCATAACCGCGCCAAGGTCACCTTGGAGCCGTTTGAGCGTGGCTACGGCCACACGTTGGGCAATGCCCTGCGTCGCGTTTTGTTGTCTTCCATGGTTGGCTATGCAGTGACTGAAGTCACCATCGCTGGCGTGGTGCACGAGTACTCGTCTATCGACGGCGTGCAAGAAGACGTGGTCAACATCTTGTTGAACCTCAAAGGCGTTGTGTTCAAAATGCACAACCGCGATGAAGTCACGCTGAGCTTGCGCAAAGACGGCGAAGGCGCTGTGACTGCTGCAGACATCCAAGTGCCTCACGATGTTGAAATCATCAACCCTGAGCACGTGATTGCTAACTTGTCGCAAGGCGGCAAGATCGACATTCAACTCAAAGTTGAAACAGGCCGCGGCTATGTGCCAGGTACTGTGCGTCGTTATGGCGAAGAGCCAAGCAAATCTATCGGCCGTATTGTGTTGGACGCTTCGTTCTCCCCAGTCAGCCGCGTGAGCTACAGCGTTGAAAACGCTCGCGTTGAACAACGTACTGATCTCGACCGTTTGGTCATGGAAATCGAAACCAACGGTGCGATTTCTGCTGAAGACGCAGTGCGCGCTTCTTCCAAGATCTTGGTTGAGCAACTGGCTGTGTTCGCACAGTTGGAAGGCGATGCTTTGACTGGCATCATGTCTGCGCCAACTGCAAGCAGCCAATCGTTCGATCCTATCTTGTTGCGCCCTGTCGACGAGTTGGAATTGACGGTTCGTTCTGCCAACTGCTTGAAAGCAGAAAACATCTATTACATCGGTGACCTGATCCAGCGCACTGAAAATGAGTTGCTCAAGACCCCTAACTTGGGTCGTAAGTCACTCAACGAAATCAAAGAAGTGCTCGCTTCACGCGGCTTGACTTTGGGCATGAAACTCGAAAGCTGGCCACCTGCCGGTTTAGAGCGTCGTTAATTTAAAACCACCGACTTTTAAAGTCCCCTGGCCGTACCTGATACGGCGGCCGGCAAAACATCAAAGGAAATCAAAATGCGTCACGGACACGGACTTCGCAAACTCAACCGCACTAGCTCACATCGTTTGGCTATGTTGCGCAACATGATGAACTCGCTCATCGAGCACGAAGCCATCAAAACCACATTGCCAAAAGCCAAAGAATTGCGTCGCGTCATTGAGCCGATGATCACTTTGGCCAAAGAGCCTACCGTTGCAAACCGCCGCTTGGCATTCGACCGCTTGCGCGATCGTGACAGCGTTGTGAAGTTGTTCAACGAATTGGGCCCACGTTTCAAGACACGTCCAGGTGGTTACACCCGTATCTTGAAAATGGGTTTCCGCGTGGGTGACAACGCACCGATGGCATATGTTGAATTGGTAGACCGCGCAGAAGTTTCTGAGGCTTCTTCTACCGAAACAGCCGCTTAATAGGTTATACTAATCCTCTTGACGCGCGATGGAGCAGCCTGGTAGCTCGTTGGGCTCATAACCCAAAGGTCGTAGGTTCAAATCCTACTCGCGCAACCACTTTAAAACGCCCGCTGAATTTATTCAGTGGGCGTTTTTCTTGGAAAATTCACAAATGGAAATCACCCGCGTCGAGGCCCTGTCACAACGCATCGTGCAAAGCTATGCATGGGGTGATGCCGTCTGGCATGTTTGGGGCTCACAGAAGGGCTTGCAAGCGAGCACTAAGGCCGGTGGGGTCAATGATGACGCCAACGCGGTGCGCAGCCCTTTGGTGTTGCTGCACGGCGGTTCTGGTAGCTGGACGCACTGGCTGCGCAATGTCGAACATTTATCCCAGCAGCGTGAAGTGTGGGCCCTAGACATTCCGGGCTTCGGCGATTCCAGTCTGCCCAGTGGCGTCACTGATGCCGATGGATTGGTGCCCTATATCGCAGAGATCTTCAAACAAACATTTCATGGCAAGGCTGTGGATGTGATCGGCTTTTCCTTTGGCGGTATGACAGCAGGATTGGTAGCCGCAGAACATCCCGCGCTGATTCGCCAACTGATCTTGGTAGGTGCGCCAGGCTTGGGTTTGTTTGGCAAAGAGCTGCCTATGCGCGGTATGACCCCAAGCATGGATAAAGAAGCCCAACGTCAAGTACATAGGCACAACCTCAACACAATGATGTTTGAGCATCCTGAGAGCGTGACCGAGGATGTGATTGACTTGCAAGAAGCCAATGTGTCTCGTGACCGTTTGCGCCGCCGCCGCATTGCCCGCACCGATGTGTTGGCCCAAGCGCAAACACGTTGGACATGCCCTGTGCATGGTGTTTGGGCAGAGTCCGATGCCTTGTACACGGATACCTTGCAGCAGGTGCCACAAGTTCTTTCGCGCATAGCGTCATTCAGCGTTGTGCCCAATGCAGGCCATTGGGTGATGTTTGAAAACCCAGAGGCCTTTCATGCTGCTGTCGATCCATTGCTAGGACACTGAGATAAAACAAAGTTGACGCAGCGCCACATGAGCGCACAATGAAAACATGCTGTACAAATTCAAATCAAAAGCCACGGGCGACCTCATCATGTTGGAGCCCCAAGGTAAACACATCCTCAAACTCATTGGTAAAGATCCGGGCGCCAAAGGCATCGTCTTGCCCAATGAAATGTTGGCCGCCATTGATGCCTTGAACGCCGCTGTTGTTCAAGAAGAGCTGAGCATTCAAGCCGCTAAAGATGCAAGCAAAGGTGAGGGTGCAGATGGGAAGCCAGCGCCTACAGCTGACGGCCCGCGCGCCATCAGTTTGAAGCAACGTGTCGTGCCCTTCATCGACATGCTGCGCCGCGCACACGCCGAAGACAAAGAGGTTGTCTGGGGTGTTTGACAGCGAGGCCAAGCACCACGCCTATGAAGCGCTGACGCCCGATGTGGTGCTGGATGCTTTGTCTGATTTAGGACTAGAAGTCGATGGCCGTCTCACGGCCTTGAGCTCGTATGAAAACCGCGTGTATCAAGCCATGTTGGATGACAACAGCTCGGTGGTCGCGAAGTTTTATCGGC
>ERZ1034361.1214-NODE-1214-length-14226-cov-3.980847_pt1 | contig 14226 bp, 19 predicted proteins | sample MGYA00520617_ERZ1034361 | MGnify/ENA primary metagenome ERZ1034361 (study PRJEB33736, sample SAMEA104284507) | Azolla filiculoides | biome: Urban; feature: Water surface; material: Ditch water | place: Netherlands | collected 2015-10-28 | depth 0-0.1 m ... | reverse complement strand
TGGATTTGATACCTACCACGTTCACGCATAGCACGACTTGTAAAGATACCGAACACGTTATCCGCTGTTTGAATCTTTGACAAACCACCTGAAATGTGACTGTGATCGAATTCAACTTCTTCAACAGCACCGCGGTTCAGCTGTGCCGCTGTAACGAACACACACTTCTTTTCCATGGCTAAGTTACGCAACTCTTCTGATACGTACTTGTCCTTAATAAACAAGTTTTCTGCACTAATCTTCTTACCGATAGGCATTAACAAGTCTAAGTAGTCAACTAGTAGTACGTCAACTTTCTTGCCTAGTTTGATTTCGTATTCTTTTAAGTAACTGCGAATGTCGTTAGCTGTCTTACCACTTGGCATATACTTGACTTGGAACGTGCCGGACTTCTTGCCAATCATCTTAACTTTCATTTCCACATCGTCTAGGTTTTTAAACACTTCACGAGTAGGAATGCCCGTCATCATCGAGTCAACACGCATTGACACCAGTTCTTCACTAAGTTCGAATGTAAGGTAGATTACATTAAGTCCTGCTAGTGCAAAGTTACAACCTAAGTTGGCCAAGAATAATGATTTACCTGCGCCTGAACCACCTGCAAAGATGTTAAGTTCACCTCTGTTGAATCCACCGAACAGCTTGTCATCAACACCTTTCCAACCTGTTGAGATCTGTCCGTTCTTGTCTTTAATCTTCATTAGTCGACTACGTGGATCAGCAAAGTAATCGGTACCTAGATCTTTCTGTAGACCGACTTGTACTGCTTTCTTAATCTTTTCTTCTACTGAGCCATACTCGCCCTTTTCTAGTTCGTCTGCCGATTCTAGAATAGCTCGCTCAAGACCCTTGTGACGAATAAACGTTTCAAAGTCACTTAACAACCAGTCAAAATGTTCTTCACGTAAATCATTAGATATCTTAAAATCCGTGCCACAGGCTGCGTTGATAATGTCCGGTGTGGGCATTACACTATGTTCTTCTACATACTTGTCCATAAACTCTGCAGGTGTTTGCAGTTTACGATCAAATAGTGTAGGATCAAAAATAGCTTGGCAACGACTAAATGTTGCTGCATCTGCTAACATCATTTCTAAGTATAAGTGTTGAATGTCAAATCCGTAGTCTGTATTTTGTCTGGTCATTGTAGTATTATATAGGAATTAAATTTTAATTTCAATGTGTTTGACTGAGCCCCAGTCGTGAGTTACTCGTTGTTTGGTATGGTACAATACTGCGCCTAATGCACTACTCGGGTCGCCGGGATTAGGCAAACTCCAGATATGTTCCCACATAGGAGCAATAAGTTTATTTGCTTGGCTGTTCATAGCACACCCGCCCATATAAACTAAATTGTGCGAACCGGTTAGAGTAGACGCTATGTGCATTATATTTTGAACTTGTTCTTCAAATACCTGTTGTACTGCAGCCGCTATATCACATTGGTCTTGTAAACGATCAATTTCAAACGGCCAGTCTTGTACACCTCGATGCAGGTTTCTTGTAAGTTCAACTGTATTGTTAATGTATGCACTAACCTCGTGATAATATCGGCTAGCATCGCCCTGTGCACTCATTTGCTGCAACAGATGCTCTTGCTTAATAGGTTCTAATCCGATTAGTTTGGTAAACGCAGAATAAAACAATCCTAAACTATGTGGATAACTTCGGCTCCAAACTTTTCGTAGATTGCCGTTAACACCCTTCCATATTGTAGCACACTCGAACTCACCAATAGCATCTAGTACTACAATAGCCGCATGATTAAATGGACTAGTAAAGTAACCAGCAGCGGCATGACTAGCATGATGAGGAGTATAGGTAACAGGCGCACGGGATAACCCCCATTCTTTAAGTTTACGGCTGGGCAGTACTGACATATTTATAGCAGTCTTGTACTGACCGGCGTACACTTGCCTGGCTTTCTTAAGCCATGGGTGTTCGTACCAATATATCCTATCAGGGAACCCGTGATCATTAATAGCAGCATCGATCTGGCCTTGTGGTAAAATATCGTTGTTAGATACTATACCTGCTAGATACTCGCCGTCTTTAAAAACCGCCAGGCTGCTGCCGTGATTAAGTGCGTTAACGCCCCACGTAATCATTTATAAATGAACGGGTCTCGTTTACGCAAATCTTCAAGACGCTTTTTAAATGCCCGCTTTGCCTTCCACTTATGATACGGCGCTAAAATAAAGTTAAGTATTGTTTTCATTCTTCGGGTTCCTTAAACCATTGTTTTGCTCTCAGTCTAATCTTAAGAGCATTTGATTCTTTTGCGTTAACGATCAAATATAGTGTTGCTAGTCTACCTAGTTTAACTACTGCATCGTTTACGTCTTTTACACCTTCGGGCCAATCAGGCATACTTACTGACCAGCCATATTCTATTGCTTGTTCTACAGTCTTCGGGCCTTCATGGTCCCTATCTGGAACTAAGACAATTTCTTTGCCTAGTTGCTTTAACAACCAGTTTTGACTGTCTTTGATCTCTGCGCCAAGTAGCGCACACCCGTCAATACTTATCGCATCGAACGGACCTTCACAAACAATAACGAACGCACGATCATTATGTTGTGCATCTAGATTAAACACATACCCTGGCTGTTGTTCTGAGATGTACTTAGGTTTAGCATCGTTAACTGCTCTAGCTGTATAACCCACGCAAGTGCCATCTTTATAAAACGGAATAATCAATCGATTGCTAAACCCAACTTTAGGTGTCCAATAAAAACTATAGTAATCCAAATACATCTTACGTTGGGCAATGTATTCAAGTACAGGCACAAGTTTCTCAGGAACATCGTCTAGCCAGTCATTAATCGGCTTACTATCAGGGGGCAACTCTCTATGGTCAAAGTGCGGGACTATTGAGTGCACGTCTGTAGTAGAGTTTTCGTTTAGTCGCAATGCTTCCAAACTTAGTTTACTAATAGTGTCGTCACTCATGTTGAGTGCTCGCATTAGTTTACGCATTTTGGCACTGATAGTTCTACCCGGCTGCCAACTTGCTTTGAATCCGCAGTTAAAACAATGGTAAGAAACTGCATCACCACCATTGACGATAAAACCGCCACGCTGGCGTTTGTCCTGACAACAAGGTGCGTTAAAACTTATCCAACCACTTGGAGTATGTTTTTTCTTTGCAGGTAAATGTACTAGTAATGTATCAGCTATGAGACCCATAGCTTAATTATACTAACTTACTATAACTTTGTCAACGGTTCCGGTAATATTTGTGCCCGTTACTACATTGGTACCAGTACCGCTTGCTGCAACTCCTGACCAATCAAATGTAGATATTGAGCTAATATAGTAACTAGCAACTGCGTTCGACGTTGAAGCATCAATACCGGTTACAGAAATAATCAAATCATTGATTCCGTCTGTGCCGCCTAATAGGCTGCCCAGTACCTTAATTTGGCTTCCAACAGCATACCCAGTGCCACCTGCACGTATAGTGACACTATAAGCACCATTGTCGCGGGTTACTAAGAAACTTGCGCCTATGCCATTAATTGTCGGAGTTGTAAATAGTACTCGAAAATATTGGTAATCGCCGATATTTAAATTGTTTACAGATATAGTTCCATTTCCAGGAACTGATGGTGTGTAAGTAGTAGACCACAAGTAATCTGCACCTTTGAATGCTTCTACGTTAATAGTACCTTTCTTTGATCCTTCAATCCAAACTGATCCAATTAAATTTCTTACATTAATATCAAAACTTAAAGTTTCAGTTTTCACTGCTTCGTAAAACTTAGCAGGGATGGCGCTAGAATGCCATGTTGGAACACCCTTAAGATCAATCTCTGCAGTAAAAGTATCAAATACTCGACTATCACGGAATGTTGGCATAGCATTGCCAACTAGCTCTAATGTTCCGACTGCGCCAAATCTTGAATCTGCATACAGGATAACATCATTACCATCTTTAAGTGCCGTTACACTATACTTTAAAAATTGTTCAGTTAAATCAACTAAATCTTCTTGCGGAATAGTTACAGTAGCAATTCCCTTCATATCGGTAGGAGTCACAGCATACGGACTATTAGGTAGTTCATTGCCAGCAGCATCCATAACGTTTAATTGTATCGAACTCAAGGTAGTTAAGTCAATACGCTTCTGATCGGCATTCTTAATGTCGAACTCTATGGTATTGTCAATACCGTTATAAATTTTTACAATTCGTTGATACACGTTGGTATACTCCACATTAAAGGTGGCCAGATCGGCTAATAGTGTGACTCTATTTGGATATAAATATGATGAGATTTTTTGCATCTGGCAATTCCTTATTATATATTTATGGCGAAATTAAGAGATAACATAGAACAGAATTTACCGTTTATCAGCGTAATAAACTACGGAGAGGACGAGTACGTGGGCATCATTATTAATCAAGATCAGTACGTCACTAGCTTCTATGATTTAAACGCCATTAAAACACCTGAAGAAAGAACGATGTTTTTAGAAATCGGAGAAATTTGGTGGTGGGAAAGTAACAGGCAGTTTCCGATTAGTATCTTTTGCAGAGAGCAAATTCAGCCGTTTTCGTATGCTATAAGAACGTTTAATAGCAAAGATGTTAGAATAATTCTTGGCCCGGTTGTAAACTTAATGAACCTAACAATGAAACGGGTTAAACGTAAATCAGTACAACTTGTAAGAAAAACCCGTTAAACAGCTTGCTCGCAGATAAGGTTCATCTGCACTACTACAACATGTGCGTAAGCTACTGCGTGAGCCTTTTTAAAGTAGTACTCGTCACCCTCGGGTTTTATCCACACTTCCTTCATTACTGTGTCCCAGTCCTGGCCGATTAGGTGTCGTTTCGCTGGGCGAATCATTGCTAGTACTGCTGCTAACTGTTCCACTGTCGTCGGCTTCATCTCTCGAAGAATGGAACCATGTCCGTTGACGTGAAAGAGTAGATTGACGAAATCGTCCTGTTCGAGCAAATCCCATAAAGGCTCCGTATGCATTAATTGCAGTAAGTGTTCTTTGTTTCGCACATCGTTATAGACGCTAACATTAAGAAAGTCTATCTTAAAGTAACCTCTTTTTTCTGCTTCTTTGTACTCAATTGTACTTAGCCCAGAAATTGGATCATGTGGGATGCTTGTGACGTAAATTCCTGTGTTGTGTTTCTTATCGCCGTTAGATGCAGTAACATGCTCAAATACTTCTAATGCTTTAGCACGATCTGCAAAGTCAATATCGATATCGGGCATTAGTGTTTAATCTCCGAGTGGAACAACATTAACGGTAAGTGTTCTTGTAAAAAGTCAGCGTACTCATCGGCCTGATCAATTTCCTCAAACCCTGTAAATTTTACGTACACCGATGTATCATCTTCGACTACTATGATATCAATGTCAATTGGTATTTCTTTATACTCAGTTTTCATAGATTAGATTCCTTTACTACTTCTTTAGCTAACTCTACATCTGCCGGGAGCTTTTTAAACTTATTAAGCCAGAATGGAATATCCATTACTGCGCTAATTGCTGCTAGTTGTTCGTCGTTAAACTTTTTTAACATTGCCTTACCGTTTGCACTATTTAAAATAACCCACGGACTAACTTTACCGTCACGTACATCAAACACCGCTCTATTTAAACTTACATACAGAAAATAATGGTTCCATTGGGCCTGGTGTTCTTCAGCCCATTTCATCATGTGGTTAACACTACGTTCGAGTGCAGTTTCAACCATTTCTGTTTTTATTAAGTCGATAACATATTTGTCATACAACTCATCCCTGCACCAATGGTCGAGTTTAACGCCGCTTCGAATTACGTAATCAATAAACCTATCTGGGTACAACGGATTAACATTGCTAACAAAACTTCCAAACTTTACAAATGCATTGTAATACGGGCTTTTACAAAACTCTTCGTAAGTTTTATCGCCTTTAGCATTCTGCGACAATTTATAAAATCTATTGTACGCATCAAATCCTAGTACTACATGTCGATCTGTTTTAGCAAGAGCTCTACGTTTTTGCTCACAGACATGCACCATAAGAGTAGACTCTTTAGTATAACCATGTCCGCAGTATTGACAAACGTATGGCTTGGTCATTTTAACTTCTTGGCGATCGAAGCTTCGTCCATGCCGTGCTTTCTAGCAAGGTCTTTAATATCTTTATCTGTCACAAGTGCTGACAACAGTTCAATCTCATCCATCTTCTTGTTAGGGTACACTTCTGCAAGGAATTTAATCTTCTTGCTATCTGACCCTGTCTTTTTCTTATGACCAATCCATTGATGAAAGAAAACTCGGTCACCATTGTAGCTGCACATACAAAGTAGTAGCCACATCAGCTTTGGATGCTTTTGCAATAGATTCCAGTTCTTATTAAAGTATTCATTAACTGTTAACACAAAATGCTCTTGGATCTCTCTACTTTGTCCTTGAACATTACTAATGTAACGATTAAGGATAAAGAATTCGTTCTTAAGCGATTTTTGCTGATCAGCATCCATCGCGTCCCACAACTCTCGTATGTTCTGGTCAACTGCTAACAGTTTTTCTTTTAATTCGATCTTTTCACTCATCGTCGGAATCTTTTGCAATTTTATATATTAGTATAACATTCTCTAATGCTCGTTGTAAAGCAGGATGAGTGTCAGCCATTTGCCGAATTTCCCACCACATCTGCCCATCGTGTAATGCTTGTTTTAACTCAGCTTGGTCTATCATTTTTCCAATTAGTTTCCGCTTTTTGGAACCTTCTTCCCGTGCATACATAGTCTTGCCATCAGCGGAAGATTCATAGACATACGTAGCACCGGGAGTCAGGCTACCCATTACAGCAATTTATCCAGTTGAATAATTTCACTCTGGCGTGATATTTCTTTAACAAAATACGCACAGTCGGGTGAGTTTCCAAAATGCGTAGGAACTGCTAGTAAGTGTCCGTTTTTCATTTTAGGAAAGTACCACTTAACATCATTGTAGAAGTTTACAATTTCAATCTTCTTAAATTCTACTCTGAAGGAACTAAGTGGATTAAAGACTAATGCTTCGAATCCTCGATCATTTAAACTAGTTAATGGCAAGATTTCAATGTCACTAGCACAACTACTATCACCAACTGCAATACACCAATCAATCGGCATCGTAACTTCTTTGTCGCCGATCCTCAACACCATTGCCGGAGCATTAAACGATTCTAAGAAAATCAATGGTTGAAAAAAGAAATCTGGATTCTTAGGATCACTGTTGTCTAAAACAGCGAATCTTGTGTTGTCATCTACCTCATCAGGTAAATTGTTTAGTGAGAATGTCTGATTCTCTAATGTTAGAATTTGCATATTATTATTGTTTTCCTAAGAGTGCTCGTGTTTTATGATACCAGAATCTTGAAGTAAAGTGCCACTTATTAAACTTTCTCGACCAAATGTCGGTAGTCATAATTTTTACTTCAATCTCAAGTGGGCGTTCAGTTAACGGAATCAAATGTGTTAGAGGATCGCCTGCTTTAATTTTAACACCGTATGGCACAGATGACCGTTTAAAAATCATATTTGCATTTACTTGATTCTGGTGTTTTAATTCAATAATCCCCGGAACAGTTAACCAGTCAAGTGGATCAGGTTGTTCCCACACCGGTTGAATGACTGCCCATTTAATCATTTCATCACAATAAAAGAACCACGGAGTATGCAACTTAGCGTTAACATAATTGTGTGCCCATATAGTGTCATCAATCGGGTGAGGAGTGCTATGCTCAGGTAACTGATCAACCGAAGATACAATTAGTGGTGGCCCAGCAGGACGGATTGTAAGATCGAAATCTGCCCAAGATGGAATAAGTACGCCTTCACTATATAAGTCCTTATGCCCGTAGCAATGTTTAACACTCGGGTCATTTGTCGTAGGTAAATTCTTAATCCACTCGGGCCGCGAGGACCTTGCTGCGCGTGGCGGGAACAAATCAATTAACGATCCGAACCATGTATATATTTCTAACTTTATCGGCTTTGTTTTCTTTTTTATACAGAACATTTTATCTCCAATCTGTTTTTTCTATCGTAAAAGGATATTTTGCATCCTTGTAGAACTTCTTTCTTTCTGTAAGATGGCGCTTGGCATACTTACATGTACTAGTTAAATCCCAGATTTGGACAAAGTCTTTGTCTTCTGCCTTTCTAATACCGCGGCCAATAGATTGGATAACTCGGACAAAGCTCTTTCCGGGTTCCAACAGAACCAAATTAAAGATCCGAGGAATATTAATCCCCACAGCGGCAACACCAAAAGTCGCCACAGTAATCTTATTATCACTTGTTGCATGTTCTTTATATTCCTCTTTTCTTTTTGTAGTCTTAACCTCACCACTAATGAATACACTACCTTCTAATTCATTTACTAAAAATTTGCCCGACTCAATTCTGTTAACAAGTACTAGAGTATTACCAGTTTCTGAGATCTCTCTAATTAACTTTGCAATATATAACATACGATTTTCATCAGTAGTTAGATACTTTAATTCATCTGCATAACTTCTAAATTCTGGTAAGTCGATCATCTGCACTACGTTAACGTGGCAGTTGGATAGTACACCCTTTTCTTGTAGCTCGTGTGCAGTAATGCCGCCAACTACAGGCCCAATACTGGCAAATATTTGTTCGTACTCATATTTTTCTTTAGGTATAGTACCAGTTAAGCCCCACCGTACTGCGGCGTTACATAAGTTTTGCGTTAGTAGATTCTTCAACACTTCTGCTTTAGCCATGTGCACTTCGTCAACAATGACTGTCTTAACACCGTCTAGGAATTCTGCTAGTGTAACAATGTCGTGTTCTTGATTCTTCGATTTTTTATCTAAAATGTTTAAACTTTGCCATGTGCAAATAGTGTGTGTCTTGTTAAGGTCTTTTCTATCACCGTAGTAAACACCCACATCAAGCCCAACGTTGATAAAATCTTCTTCAGTTTGTTCAACTAGTGATTTATTAGGTACAATAGTTATTGTCCGACCAATCTTTTCACATACGTGGCTTAGTGTTGCAGTAGTAATAGTCTTACCTGCCCCTGTTGCAATTTCTTGTAAAGCCTGGGGAGTTGTTAAGAACTTATTAATTGCGTCAATCTGGTAATCACGTAACAAGATAGGCTTGCCAGCTTCTGGATGGCCTGGTGGCCAAACCTTTCCTTTGTCTGACCAATAAGTTTCTGTTACTGGGGTAAAGTTTAGATCATGGTGTTGTCGCAAATCTTCAATTTCGGCAATGTCAATATCCATATTTTCGAGGATACCGAGGATCACCTCCAATTGGCTTAGATAGCCATTACCACCTAATCCGAATAAGCTAACAGTACCGTCCCATCGTCCTAGTTTGTATGCCGGATGATATTTTGCATAACCTACTTCATACTTAAATGTGTTCGCTAGTTTCTTACGAGCTTCAAGGGGTAACCCCTCGAGTTTAATGTTTACTTCGTCACGAATGACTAATTTCACTCCCACGGGGACCTCGCTTCAATTACAGGTTGACTGTCTGAGTATGTTGCAATCAAGTCGCAGCAGTTCGAATATACTGCAGTCTTTGAATGACGGAGTGTTGTGTTAAGCGATATAACACTCATAGGTTTCCAGTCAGATTTTAGTAAAAATTTTGGTATTTTTCCACTTTGTACACCGACAATTTTTGTAGATGAATCAAGTTGGCAGTTGTACTGTTTGTTAGAAATAAACTGGTTAAATTCTTTGCCTACATCAGTATTGTCAAGTCTAAAATAAATCCCGATATCATCAAAAATTCCATATTCTTCTAAAGAATTGCTTAAATTTTTCAAACTTTCAAGGCATTTTTTAGAATCATTGCTATCAAAGACTACTAGTATAGGTAATCTTTTTAATTCAATAATTGACCCAATTAGGTCGTCAAGTGTATATTGATTCTTGTCAACCCATACTTTAGTTTGGGCTCTGCAAGATAGTAATTTAGGCAAATTTTCAGGCAAATTTTCAGGTTTTTCGACAAAATACTGGTATCGCACACTACGGTCATTAATTATATTCTGATCAATTGCTGTATTGATACCAAGGTCACTGATAATTTGTTTTTCAAAGTTAGGATGAGAAATTGTAGTGATGCGATACTGGTTTTTAACGTCTTCTTCTGACCAAGATTTTATAATATCGTAGTAATCTTCAAGCTCTTTTGATACATCAAAATTAAAAGGCTTGAGCTTATCAACAATCTCAACAATATTCTTTTCAGTTAAATCTGCGCTGTATAATTTTCCGTTTATTTCTTGAACGAACCCGTATACTGTTTTGTTTAGTTGCGATAATTTATGTCGAAGGTCTGCAGAAAACGTAGCCTCTATAGTAATTCGTTGAGAACTAGGCGCACCTGTGAGATAAACCTTTCTCACGTGTTGCAGTACTCGAAAATTTCTAGCCCAAGTTGGAGTAGCAGTTACTAAGGAGATTTCGTTTTCGAACTCGTTAAATTTATCTTGATGTTCTTTTAAAATCTTTACTAACAGTCGTCCTTGATTCTCAGTAATGTAAACAGGGTCGTGAATAATTGTAGCAAGGGTCTTAAGTATCTTAGAATCTCTACTCGGAATTACCTTTTCTACATCACTAAAATTGTGATTTATAATTTTTGTTAGTAAACTATCAACAGTGGTCATATGTGTATTATATAGATTTATAATCTTGATTGCAACAGTTTTGAAAAAAATAGGCCTCATAATTATTTAAGGCCTATGTGTTACTTTTTGGACGAATTAGTTTTTACAGAGTTGCATCTTCCATACCGGCGACACGTAGCTTAACAATATTTGTTAATTGCCACTGCTTTTGATCTAATGCCTTAGTAATACCTAACCATTTGTTGCGAAGTAAAGCAAACTCGTTGATAATCTTTTCGAAGTCAACTACATCTGCTTCACCTTCAACAAATTTTTCACAGTCTCGACTACTTAGAGCACGTTGATAGTTTTCTAAGTACTTGCGAAAGAATTGACTTTTAAGTCTACGAAGTTCAATGTTAAGGTACTCTAAGATTGCTTCGATTTCTTGCAACTGGCTAAAGCGTTGTTCTACAATGCCCGGCATTGCTGCTGATGCTTTTTCAATATTGCCGAAGACTCGGCATTCTTTTTTTGCTTCAAGCAACTCGTTATTGTAGAACTCTACCGCATCCGGTATGTTAGAAATATCTTGCGAAACCTTAGTGTACCAAGTCATTAAAAGTCTAGTTCCTTATAGTCGTCATCTTCATCTTCGGCATCGTCTTCGTCAAGATAATACTCAATTGCATTATCTAAAGTGCCGTCGACACCAGTTGCGTGTTGCAATGTGCGATCACTAACGCCGTGATCTGCAAGCAAATCTATGTAACGCTCTGCTGCTGTTTCTAAGTGCTTCTTATCAATATAATCGGCAAACAACAACCAGATGTCACCAATTTGTGTTTCATTCAACATGTTCTTCATTCTCCTCTGGAACAGAATTAATAGTAGGGGTGATATCGAATTTCTTCATTATCATATCTAATTTATCATCTTTCCATTCTTTTCGGTAGAATTTGAACTCCTCTCCAGTCTCAGGGTCAATCCACTTGAGTCTGTTACCCTCTTGCTTGAGCAAGCCTGCTTTTTCAAACATGTCTACTAAGCCGCTGTAAGGGTTCATGCCTGTTGAATATGGAATCTTAACTTGAAGTGTTTCGAATGGCTTTGCGTAACGAGTCTTCATAATCTTACAAGCGGCACGGATACCGTTGACTTCTGAAACCTTGTTACCATCTTCATCTTCTTTCAACTTCAACTTCTTCATCGCAACAACGATACTAGATGCGTACACGAAACCTTGGCCGCCACTGATTTTGTCATCTGGATCAAACATGTCTTGGCTTGCGTATGTGTGATTTGTACAAACCATACCCACGTTGTAGTTACCAAACATGTTAACACAGTTGCGAACAAGTGCGGTTAGTGCTTTAGGTTTACGTCCCATATCGCCCTTAAGGTCACCTGCCTCAAACTGATTAATATCGGTAGGTGTTAGCAACATGCCTAAACTGTCTATGACAAACATAACTTTAGGACGTTCTTCCATTGCCTTGTATTCACTCATAAATTCATGAATAGTTTTAGCAACGTCGTCGATCATAGCCATGTTAAGTTTTAACAACTTATCTTCACTAGTGTCGACGCCTAATGCGTGTAACCACTTCTCATCAAGCGCATTTTCTGAATCGATTAGGATACAGTAGATGCCTTGCTCTTGTGCGTTCTTGATAATATTACCAGAACAAATGTACGACTTACCTGCGCCAGATTCGCCGGCAAACACAGTAACCTTACCTAAAGGAATTCCCTTATTAAAGTCGCCGCTGATTAGATAGTTTAGCGCATAATTGCCTGTACTAACCCAATCTGTTGGATCGTTAAACCCAATACCTAACCCGTCAATTGACTTAGTTAACGTCTTTCTAAATTTACTTAGATCAAATGCTTTAGTAGCCATATTAGTCCTCCTTAGGAAGATTAACTGCCTCACGTACTAGTTCAATTAGTTCGTCTTCGGTTGCTACGATGATTTTTGAGGTCTTCCAATCATCATTGTCGTCACGCCCGCCTACCTCAATCATGAAGCCATTGTCGTAACGATTAATTGTAAACGATTCGTTTACCTTAGCTAGTTTTTCGCTAAGTTTTGCCATAATAATTCTCCTAAATTAATTTAATAAGGGGCACTGGGCCCCTTACACTCGATTATTGCTTTTGACGATTGCGAATCATTGCCAAGATGTCTTGAGCACGTGAATCGCCGCCTGCGTCTGCTGCTGGAGCAGGTGCTGCTTCTGCCTTAGGAGTATCTGGTACAAACGGTACATCATCTTCAACTGCTGGAGTCGAAGTGAATGGGTTTGCACGAGGTGCTGCTGCTGGCGCAGCCGCTGTCTTAACAGGATCGCCAGTGTTCTGACTCATACCTGCTGGTTTGAAGTATTGTCCCCAGCGTTCCATATCAAACGGTTCACCATCAACTGATGCTTCAAACATTTCCTTCATTACCTTAAGCTCAACTTCAGTTGGCTTCTTAGGTAGGAAGTCTGTTAGATTGAACAAGCCGTGTTCTTGGATTGCTGCTTGTTCTGCATCATTAAGCGGACGCTCACGACGACTCCAGCTTGATGTTGAGTAGTCAGCGTAACCGCCTTTACTACCCTTCTTCATGCGGAAATCTAGACCGTGTACATAATCAGTTGGTAGATCTTCCAATTCCGGATCAACTAGTGCTGCACGGATAAGTTGGAAAATTTGAGGACCGATAATGAATCTACGGATTGGGTTTGCTGGTGTTTCTTTCTCTGCTAGACCGTCTTCTGGTACAAAGCCTTGGAAAATGTAACTACGCTTTTTCCAGTACTTACGACCCATATCTTCTAGAGCAGGATCCTTAAACCAACCACGAACTTCTGCTAGGATTGGGCAAGTGTCGCCATACATTTCTACGCATGGTACTTGAACAATAACTTCTTTATTATCTGTTTCTCCCTTTACGCCTGCGAAAGGAAGTTTGATCATTGCACGTTCTACCCAGAAAAATGTGTTGTCTGTATTACCGTCTGGGAGGAATCGCATTAGTGATTCTTGACCTTCTTTGAGATTCCAGAACGGATAAATTGAGTTATCACCGCCTGTTCTGCTTTCTCCTGTACTACGTGTTTCTGCTGCCTTAAGTTTTGCACGAATTTCTGCCAAAGTTGCCATAATATTTCTCCTAATTTTTAGCCTTTGTGTACTACTTTATTTGCCTATATTTGTTCAGCACCTGCTAAACAAAAAGCGCATACGTTGTATTGTATGCGCTTTTATTTAGCATTTCAAGTGCATTGGCACTTAAAATACGATTAATTTTACCGATTAGTTATGTTTTGATAACTTAAGAATACGAGCCAATTCAGGATCAGTACCTTCCCATAAGTTGTTTGCACCACCCGAAACTTGTGCAGGATTCAAACTAGCTAATCCGTTAGGGGCTGCTGCTGGTTGCCCAACACCCGGTGTCTTTTTGGCTTGTGCCATAAATTGAGCAACTTGGGCCGGTGTTGCTTGCGGCTGTACTGCTGGCTTTAGTGGATTAGATGCATCTTGGCCTTGTGCTGCTGCAACAGTTGGTCCTGGTTGACCTGCGCCCGGAGCTGCTGGAGCTGCTGGAGCTGCTGGGTTTCCGCCAACTGC
>ERZ1034361.1212-NODE-1212-length-14250-cov-2.502011_pt1 | contig 14250 bp, 30 predicted proteins | sample MGYA00520617_ERZ1034361 | MGnify/ENA primary metagenome ERZ1034361 (study PRJEB33736, sample SAMEA104284507) | Azolla filiculoides | biome: Urban; feature: Water surface; material: Ditch water | place: Netherlands | collected 2015-10-28 | depth 0-0.1 m ... | reverse complement strand
GCATAAAAAAGCTTATATGAAACTTTCTGCTGCTGAAAAAGATAACTATGCTTGGGCAAATTCAGTGAAAGCTTCTGGCGCAGTTACCAAAATCAGAAACAATTCGATTGGTACGTTGCTGATCAACCTTTCAGAAGGAAAAGATTTGGATTTCGCTGTTACTGCCTTTGAAAAGGTAATGTGTCCAGCCAATTACAAACGTCCTACTGCTATTGTAACCAAAAAAATGGTTGAAGATGCCGAAAAAACTATTGATGAAATGGGATTGCGTGATTCACTTGGACGTAGATACGCTCATGTTGACGATATCACAGTAAACAATGTCCTTTTCGTTGATCGTGGAACTAAGAAAGTGGTAGCCAATGTCTTTGACGAACTGAAAGAAGATTCTGTTGTGAATCCAAAGAAACTTTCAAAGGTGGAAGAAATTTCAATTTACGATTTTATTAAGAATGTTGTGCCGAAAGCCACAGGACTTGAATTGTTATTTGAAAATCAGCACACAGGTAACTTGGTTAGCTTGATTGCACCAAAGAATGCCGAAGCACCTTCATTGTTCAAATGGAATAACAATTTTTCTTGGTCATACGTGAATAACGTAACTGATTCAATCAAAGAAAACGTTAAAGCTGCTGGTGGTAAGGTTGATGGAGTACTTCGTTTCTCAATCCAATGGAATGAAAAAGGTGATAACAACATTGACTTTGATGCTCATGCTATCGAACCTGATAATACACACATTTGTTATAGTTCACAGTATCGTCAAGATAGAGGTGGAAATATCAGAACCAGAATGTCAGGTCAGTTAGACGTTGATATTATCAGTCCACAGGGTAGAGTTGCTGTTGAAAATATCTGTTGGGATAACAAATCCAAAATGGGTGAAGGTAAATACAAATTCTTTGTACATAACTATTCAAGTGCAACCAGTAGAGGTGGATTCACTGCCGAAGTTGAATACGAAGGTGAAGTTTATAGCTTCAATTATCCTAACAACCTTAGAGGTGGACAGAACATAACTGTAATGGAATTCATGTTCTCTAAAACCAAAGGTATTACTGTAATCGAATCACTTGATTCAAATTCAAGTATTGTTTCAAAGGATATCTGGGGTGTACAGACAAGTAAGTTTCAGAAGATCAACATGTTGACTGTATCACCAAACTTCTGGGATGAACAAACGATTGGAAACAAACATTACTTTTTCGTATTGGATAAGTGTTTGAATTCTGATACTTCCAGAGGATTCTACAATGAGTTTTTGAAAGAGGATTTGATGAAACAGAAAAGGGTGTTTGAAGCACTTGGCGATAAGCTGAAAGTAGAACATTCAGATCAGCAATTGAGTGGTGTAGGGTTCTCAACGACCAACAAAACTCAGATCATTTGCCGAGTTACAGGTACATTCAGTAGAACCTTGAAAATTAATTTCTAATATCTGAAACAAAAAATAAAAAATTACGTATAATTTAAAAAATTTATTACCATGAACGAAATGTTTATTACTGCCACTAGGCTTAAGTTGAGGTATAAAACCTCTGTAGGTTCAATTGCTACCGAAGATTTGTGGGATTTAACACTTGAAAGTCTGAACACATTAGCCAAATCCCTTAACAAGGAATTGAAAGATGCACAGGAAGAAAGTTTCATCGGAACAAAATCAAAAGCCAATGCGATTCTTGAAATCAAATTCGAAATCGTGAAGTATGTTATCAAAGTGAAGCTTGAAGAAGCTGAAAAGAGAAAAAGTGCTGCCGAAAGAAAAGCAAAAAGAGAAATCTTGCTTGCTACTATCGAAGAAATTGAAGGTAAAGAGCTTAAGAACAAGCCATTGGCTGAGTTACGTGCTGAGTTGCTTCAATTAGAATCTGAATAGTTGATAATTGTTACTTATATGAGAAACCTGTAGGATTTATTTCTACAGGTTTTTCTTTTTATTGAAACATTTCATAAATAGTTTACGTATAATAAAGAAAACGATATGTATTACGAAATTAATATTGCTAAATTAGTTAAAGTAGATTCAAGAAGTTCTAGTTATAAACATTTCTTTGCTACAGCTAAGAGAAGTATTACAACTGAATTTGAATTAAATGAAGTGTTAAAACATTTAGTAGTAGCATTTCCTAAACCAGAATTTTGTATTTCTATTGCACAGTATGAAGAACGTGGTTTAATAATTGACCCAGAAACTATTCTAAATAAGTATAATGAAACCACATAGGAAAGAAAAAATTAATTCTACTGAATGGAGCAGATTAAAAGAAATACGATTTAATTACCATAAATTTTTATGGTCTAAATTTAAACGAAAAATCTCAATTAAACGATTATGGAAGTAAGTTACAAGGTAGCTCAATTAGCTAAAGAAAAAGGTTATTTTATATGGCATTCTAAACGTTATGTGAATGGTAAATTAACCTATTCACCTACTTCAAAATATATAATTGCTGTTGAAGGTAAACGAATGGTTAAACCAGATCAACAACAGATTTTTGCACCTCTACAATCAGAATTACAGACATGGTTAAGAGATACATATAAGATACATATTGAGCCACAATACTCGTTTAAATCCGATTATAGTGGGGTAGAATGGTGGTTCTATTTATATCCACAAATAGGTGGTGGTAGAATTAAGTTTTTCCCTGATGAAATAGGAAATGATTTGAATTATGAAGGAGCATTGGAAGCTGGTTTATTCGAAGCATTAAAATTAATCAATATTGAAACAAAATAGTTTTTTCTACGTATAATAAAGAAAAGAATATGAAATCTGAATTAGTTGATGAATTTGATTTTAGTGAAATTACTTATCCTTGTTTAATGGTCTATGATGATATTGAAAAGGATAGTAAATTAGTTGTTCTATTCAGTAAGGAACGATGTGGAACTGTTGTTAGTTCAAGAAAAAGTGTACATGGAGTTGGTGGATATATTGAATCATGGACTATGAATTATTTCAAACCTTTTAATGGTACAGTAAAACTAACTAATTAATTGAATGGCACTAGAAATCAATTACATAGGAAGAAGTAATAATGCTTTTACAAAGCTAAAAAACTTATACGATAATCAACCATTTGAAAAACGTGATGTGATTGCATTAGACTTTGAAAAGCTGGTAGACCAATTGATAGTTAAACATGGTAAATCAAAGCCTAAAAAAATATCTATATCTCGTTTACGATTAGGTGTTAATAGAATACATTGGAATAAGCTTACTATATTTGAGAAATCGGATAGAGAAGTTTTAGAGAAAATGATTGAATGGCAAGATGAATACGAACATGTTGCTTGGGAAGATTTTAGAGATCATTACTTTAAATGCACTGATTGTGGTAGTTACGACAATCAACAATGCATTTGTTATGCAAGATAAATAAATTAAAAAATAAATTATGAAATCATTATTAGTGTTATTATTAGTTTTTATTGGTGCTACATCAGTAGCACAGGATTATACATTATATTTTAGTCCTATGAGTTTACAAGTAAATAGTTTAGAATACAATCTAACCTATCAAAAAGGTAAACATTTGTTTGGCGTTTCTTATGGTATTCCAATTACCTCTAAAGTGAATACTTTTGGTGATTATGATACTAATTTCAGTAATTTGAAAAATGATACAAGGATTTTAAGAATTGGTTATTCTCATTATTTCATTAATGATAAATATAAAATGCTGAATAATACGTACTTAGGAACTTGTTTAAATAATTATAAATCTACTTATACTGGATCAAGTAATTTGAATAAAGTTTCAGAAAATATTTATACTAATAGCATAAGTCTTGAATTAGGATATGATATTTTCATACTTAAACGTTTCTATCTTGAATTATATACAGGAGTTGAACCGAGTATTTCACATTCAACAATAGAATCTAAATCTATATCAGCTAATGATGCAATACTTATGAAGGTATATATTGATGATATGGTTGATGGAAAATCAGAAATTAGTAATAATACAGTAACTATAAATCAAAAAGATGAATTTAGTAATTGTTTTTATTATGGTGTTAGAATAGGTATTAAATTAAATAAATAAAAAATAATGGCTAAAGATTTGAAAATTAAAATATTGATTGGAATCCCTGCATCAGGAAAATCTACATGGACGAAAGAATTTCTGTTGAAAAACAGTGGTTGGATTCGTGTGTCTCGTGATGAATTTAGATTGATGCTTCGCAACGAATATATTTGCGAACCAAAGATTGAAGATTTGGTTACTACCTTGCTGAATGATGCAATTCATAACGCTTTGTCTAAGAACCTGAACGTGATCATTGACAACACTAACGTTAAGTTGTCGTATATCAACCAGTTCATCAATGAGTTCAAATACTCTGCTGATATTGATTATCAGGTGTTTGATATTTCAATTGATAAAGCGATTGAAAGAGATAAATTAAGAACTGCTTCAGTTGGTGAAAAAGTTATTAAACGTATGTTCTCTGATTATAAAATACTGATGGATAGCTTTGATTTTCAGCCAGTAACTAAGATCAGACAAAGACCAGTTATTCAACCAGATTTTAAAAGTCCTCTGGAAGATTGCGTTATCTTCGATATTGATGGTACACTTGCTCACATGGGTAACAGAAGTCCATTTGATTGGGATAAGGTTGACAGGGATAGTCTGAATGAAATCGTTGCAGAACAGGTTGAATTTCATCGTTCTAAAGGTAGAAAGATTTTCATCGTGTCTGGAAGGGATGGTAGCTGTAAAAAGCTTACTGAAGAATGGTTGGCATTTCATGAAATTATCTATGATGATTTTTTCATGCGACCAGCGAATGATTTTCGTAAAGATACTGCTATCAAAAAGGAAATCTATGAAAACCATATCAAAGGTAAGTATAACGTTCTCGCTGTCTATGACGATAGAGATCAGGTAGTTAAGCAATGGTACAAGTTAGGTGTTTATACTTTTAACGTGAATCAGGGTGGATTTATTTTTTGAGAAATAGGATTATAGTTATACTTTTGTGGTTTTACTTAGTATTTATAGTAAAACCACATTATGTATTACTATATCTATATTTATTTAAATCCAGAAATTGCTGGTAAATGGTCTTATAAAGATATTAATTTAGATTATCAACCATTTTATGTTGGTATGGGTGTTGCTGGTAGATGGAAAGAACATTTAAATGTATCTAAAAGCAGAGAATCATATGAAACCAACCATACCAAATTCAAACTAATTAAATCATTAAAAGAATCGAATTCACCACCAATTATACTTAAACTGTATGAAAATATATCAAGGGATGAAGCTAAATTAATTGAAAAAGATATTATTGCTCATTTTGGTAAATTAATTAATCATACTGGAATACTTACAAATATTACTGATGGTGCTGATGATACAAATTGTAATAGATTAGGCAAAGATAATCCACATTCAAAATCTGTTTATCAATATTCTCTTAATGGCGAATTCATAAAAGAATGGGATTGTTTAAGAGAGATTGAAAGAGCATTAAATATATCATACAATACTATTGGTGATACTTGTAGGGGTAAATCTAAAACAGCACATGGGTTTCAATGGTCATATATTAAATATGATAAAATTGATTCAATTAAACCTAATAATAGAATAGCTAAATATAAGAAAGTATATAAATTTGATTATAATGGTAATCTCATTGAAACATACGAATCTTTAATTAACGCTGCAAATAATAATAGGTTAACTAAAAATAATTTAAGTAATTCTATTCTCACGAAATCTATATGTAATGGTTATTTTTTTAACTATGAAAATATATTTGATCCTATTAAACCAATAAAGAATCATTTCCATAAAATAAGATATAATGATGAATTTTTATATCTTACCAATTCAGAAATAATGGAAAAATTTGAAGTTAGTAAGTATTATATTTTTGAAGTTAAGCGAAATCGAATAAAAAAACCAAAATTTATTGTTGAGGATTGAAACATTTTTGTTTTATATACGTATAAAAATGTAAAAATTATAACATGGAATCAAAAGTATCAGTTATTGAGCATTATGAAAATCCTAACGATAAAAAAAGTAGGGTTTGGTTACGAGTTTTTTTATTTAAATTTACAAGTGAACTTGGTAAAAGTTTTCATTTTATTGAGCATTATCATAAAAATGGTAACGTTAAAAAAAGAGGAAATGAAGTAAATGGTATAAGAACTGGATATTGGGAATATTTTAGATCAAATGGACATTTAAAATTAAGAGGAAATTTTATTAATGATTTTCCACATGGTATGTGGGAATGGTTTGATACTTCTGGAAATTTATGGCGAAAACGAAATTATATAAATGGTTTTGTTGATGGTGATTGGATCATTTGTAATAATGATAGTTCTGTATCTAAACTTAGTAATTCTAGGCGATTAGGATCATTAAATGACATGGATATTCGTGGATTAAATTTAACTATAAATCATCTATCTTAATGACAAACGATGATATAATAAAAAGGGCAAATCTTGATAAAAGAAATGTTTTATACATTTATCCTTATGGTTCAAGAGTTTATGGTAATTTCCATAAAAACTCTGACTATGATTTTATAGTAATTGTCAAGAAAAAAACTACTGATCAGTTTTCAGATAATTATATTAATATCAATTATTATACAGTTGCTGAACATCAGCAAAGACTTGATGATCATGAAATTTCAGCATTGGAGTGTTATTTCTTACCTCAAAAAACACTTGATAATATTAGTTATCTATTTGAAAAACCATATCCTAAATTTAGATTTACATTAGATACTGTTAAATTAAGACATTCGCTTTCTGCTAAGTCAAGTAATAGTTGGGTTAAGTGTAAAAAGAAATTAACGATTCCACAAGATTTTGATTTAAATATTGGAAGGAAATCTATGTTTCATTCCTTTAGAATCATAGAGTTTGGTATTCAGATAGCTACACATGGAGAAATAGTTAATTATGCTAGTTGTAATGATCTATACAAAGAAATCATGGGTTATTATGAATGGACTGATCTATTCGATACTTTTAAATTAAGATACAATTCTTTGTTAACTGAATTTAGAAAATTAGCTGCAAAATGAATCCAGAACTAAAAGATTGGCAAATAGCACAAATCATGTTTGGTAAAAATAAAAAGAAAGAATGTAATTTAGTTGCTAATTTACGTAAACATGGTAAAGTAATACAATTATCAGATGATTGGAGTATTATTTTTGATGATCGAATTAAAGATGATTGTGGGTGGTTAATTCCAAATGATTGTTTATAATAAAGAAAAGAATAATGAATGAATTGAAAGTAGGTCAAAAATATATTGGCACATTAAAAAATGAATACAAAGATAAAGTTATTGAATTAACTGAAGAAATGATAGATATTGATGAAGATACTTTATTCTTTTTACATTACTATGGTTTTAAATTAGTCGAATTCTGAAACACTTTCCATTTTTTTACGTACAATAAAGAAAAAATATGGAAAAGCAAATCCCTAAAATGACTCTTGATATTCGTATTAGTGTTGATTCGTGTCAAACACAAAGATTTACTGAAGATCAAATTAATACTTATATTAAAGAAAATAACGTAGTAATCAGACCTTCATCGCAAGGTTCTCCTTTGTTACTACGAAAGGATGATTTTGCTGTATTAGGTGAAATTTTATTTAAAAAATAATCATGAAAATTACATTTCAAGAAGTAGTTGGTAGGAAAGAATGGATTCATAGGGAACTATTACATTCGCTTACTGGTGATATAATCAATAAAGCTATTGATGATCAATACTATGACGTTAAGTTATTGGTAAATGGTATTGAATTAGAACCTGTTCTATTTAATAATATAATGGATCATGTTGAAAAGTTTATTGATAGTGAAGCAAAAAATTTGGTCAATGAAAAGCTGGAAATCGCTGATAATAAGAGCAGAAGATTACAAGAGTTAATCAATGACGCTATCTACAAAATACGTGAAGAGTTTGATTTACTACCTGATAATGACGATTAAGATGGAAAATACTACAACAGCTATTAACGCTGAATTCGATTTCTGGGTGGATGCTACAACATTTTTAAAAACCATAGTGGTTGAAAATGCTGAACAACTGATTACTGAACATATTAAAGAACGTGGATTCAATGATAATGAAATGCGTTTCTTTAGAGCATATTTGAAAGAAGCATTTGATGTGACTGCAATGATGGCATATTTAAAAATGAAATGTGATGAACAACAATAGCGATATAGAATTAATTGATCATATTGATTTTCGTGATCATATTGATTTTCGTGACTTTACAACTAAAGTTTATTATAATTCAACATTTGAAGAAAGAAATCCTGATAGTTTTTATGTAGGTATGGTTTACATGAATAACGAAACAGGCAAAATAACATATCCTGAAGATGCTGTAATACCAGAACAAACTGAACGTGACAGGGAATTACTACCAAAATTTGTAGTTATTGGTAAAAAAGAACTTGATTTGGCTGATACTGAAATTCTTTTAAATCGGTTAGAAAGCCAATATTTATTAAGAAATAGGAAAGCTTGAAACACTTTCTATTTTTTTACGTATAATAAAAAAAAACAATATGGATACTTTAACATTTTACGTTATTCGCAATAGTGATGGTAAATACCTTCGTGCTAAAGGTTATAATGGTAATGGTGAATGCTGGGTTGAATTAAAAAAAGCCAAAGTATATATCAGACAAGGACTTGCACAAGGGCAAATAACTTGGTGGGCAAATAACTATCCTAAGTTTCCAACTCCTGAATTAATTCCATTGGTAGCAGTTGCAGGTGAACCTATTGATCAAACAGTTAGACTTGCCAAAGCTAAGAAGCTGAAAGAAAAGAACGATCTTAAAAAGCTTAGACTTTCTGCTGAATATGAATTGAAAGCTGCTCAAAGAGAAGTTGATCGTCTTAAAAACGATAATCCAACATTGAGATTGAAACAAGCTCAAAGTAAACTTGAAAATATCCAGAACCAGATAAAAGAATTAAAGTAATGATTCACTCAATTACATTCAAAAACTTAAATAGATCAAGATTCGAATACGTTAAAAAAGTTGATTCGAAAACTATTAAGGTATTAAGAACTTCTAAGGTAATTAAATTTACTAAGGGTTTGAATATTATTATTGGCGAAAATGGTTGTGGTAAATCTAGCTTAATCAATATGTTAGGTTTCTATACCTTCTGTAATACTGGTGTATCAACTTTAAGAACTGGTTTGAATCATGATTCAATAAATAAATTTTTCAACCATAAAGACATACCTTGTGATGGTATTAACGTAACTAATGATTATCGGTTGAAAGTTCATAAGCTAGTAGTGGATTCTGATAGAGAAGATGATGATATGCTAAGTACTTTCGAAAAGTTTGGAAGCTATTTTAACTCAATCAATCTATCTGAAGGACAGAAACTTATCTATGCTATACGTAACACATTTAATAAAATGTTTACTGATGATTTATTATTTGATCATTCAGCGTTAACTGAAAGAGTTAATGACCTTTGGCAGAACTATCAGAACGAAATTAAGAAGTATATTTTGCTGAATCAGGTTAATGAAGAAGAACCTGTTTTTACTGTATTAATGGATGAACCTGATAGAAATTTAGATATTGATAACGTTCAACAGATTTTTGAAATTTTATCCAATCAAAAAGAAAATGGTCAGATGATAGTTTCAATTCACAATCCATTATTGATTTATTCTCTTTCTAAATTAGAAAACGTTAACATCATTGAATTAACCAAAGGGTATAAAGATAACGTGGTTAAACACGTTGAAGCATTAATAAAATAGTTATGGCTGATAAAGTTATTAATTTATATACAGCGAAACTTGCTAAAGAAAAAGGTTTTGATCAACAACCATATAGAGCTGCTGATAATAAATATTCAGCATACTATCCTGAATTTAGTGATGGTAGTGGCAAAATAGGGTTAGATCATCCTCTTTTTAATTTAGATCACGTTATTGCCATTGCACCTACTCAAACCAGTTTACAGACTTGGTTAAGAGAAGTGCATGAAATTGATGTGTTTGCTAATTCAGTAAGGTTTACTGGTTATCTGGAAATAGCTTTTTATACATATACTGTAAGGGGTGTAACTCCAACAAAGAATTATAGGTTTGATAAGTATGAAGATGCATTAGAACAAGGATTAATTGAAGGGTTAAATCAGATTGGAAAAGAACTAGGAAAAATTGAAGAAATATTATGAAAGACTATCACAAATACCCTAGAACAGGTCACTTTCCTTGGAGTTTAGGAGCTTCCAATGATGATAAGATCATAAAAGATTTATCACCTTTTTATGGTATGGTGGGAATCGTTTCAGAAAAAATGGATGGTGAAAATACTAATCTATATCCTGATAGATACCATGCACGTTCAATTGACTCAAAAGATGATCCTTCAAGGCATTGGGTTAAAGGACTTTGGGGAAATATTAAACACGAAATTCCAGAGGGTTGGAGAATTTGTGGCGAGAATATGTTTGCAAAGCATTCGATTTATTACGATAATTTATATTCATATTTCTATGTTTATTCTATCTGGGATGATACCAATACTTGTTTATCTTGGGTTGATACTCTTTATATTTGTAAGTGTTTGAATTTGGTAAGTGTACCAGTTATTGATACAATCATATTCGATGAAGAATATCTTAGGAATCTACCTAGTAAGATGGATTTAAACAAACAAGAAGGATATGTATTTAGAAATGCTGAAAGCTTTCACTATGATGATTTTGCTAATAACGTGGCTAAATTCGTAAGGGCAGGTCACGTAACTACAGATTCGCACTGGATGTTTCAAAAAATTATTCCAAATAAACTTATCAATCATTATCTGATTTACGAGAAGATAAATTAAGATTTAAAGCATTGGATTTTTATAACTTTGCCTTAAATAATAAAGAAAAATATTCAATCATTGAAAATGGTTTTGATTTATTAGTATCTACTTGGTTTTCAAATGATTTGATTGAAGATTATAGAAAAACTTTAAAATAAAACTATGAAAATTTTAGATGAAGATGGTTTTCTTGTTAAACGTGGCGATGAAAGGTTTGAAGAACTATATATTACACAACAATACCCTTTTTTAAGTGTTGGCACGTTAGTAAAAGGTAAAAAGAATAAATATATGGTTGTTGAAAGGTATCTTAATTGTTGTGATACTTTCTGTGATGGTGGTAGTTGGGAGATAACATTACAAATTTCGAGTTGGTAAATGAGTAATAAACAAGATCATAAAAGGTGGCGAAGATCATTCAATGACGAGTGTTTAGAACGTGATAACCATAAGTGTAAGTTTTGTGAAGAAACTGAAGGGTTAGACGTTCATCATATTACTGATAGACACGATATGCCTAATGGTGGCTATGTCAAAAGTAATGGAATAACAGTCTGCGAAGAACATCATTTATTCAATTGGTTTATGTGAACCTGAATATCATCCAGACGAACTATATAAAATGATTGGTAGTTCATACGAAATAGCATTTAACGATTCACTTAATTTAAAATAAATGAAAGAATTTAAATTTAAAAATATTAGTGTTGGTTTATCTACCGATCCTGAAGCTTTTGCAAGAAAATTTTATGATGTTCCAGAAAATGCTGTTTTGGATATGGAATCATTACCTGATAGTGCTGGATTTAGCGAGATAGAAGCAAAACAAATTTGGATTTATGTTGGTAAATCTTGTTCCTTCGAAGAGATATTAGCAACTATAGCACATGAATTAGGTCATTTGATTACAGGTGGTTTTATTGTAAATCCACCATTAACAGAAGAATTTGATGAATTGCATGAAGTAAAAGCTGAACACTATGAAGATTTTGTTATGGATTCATATAAATTAGCAAAACTTATCGAAGAATTGGTTTTAGATGAAACAAAAACAATTTAGTTACGTATAATATAGTAACGCTATAGTTTAAGGTTGTGTTGAGCAACGAAAACATGTCTGGTCTAGTTAACTGGAAATATGGGGAATTGACCTCTAGTGTTTTTTAATTAATAAAATAATCATCATGATACACTACAAAGAATTTAATAGCTTAGAAGATTTGAATAAATTCAATGACGAAAACGACATTAGAGTAATTTCAATTTATAAGGAAACTATAGATAGTTGTGATGAATTTAACTGTATAGGCATAAGTGAAGTTTGCTTAAAGGTTTGGTATGAAGGTGGTTGGAAGAAATCTAATTATGGGTGTTCAGAATCTTAAAATAAATTAATCATGGCACTTGATTTTAAATCTATGGCTGATAAGCTTCGAGAGCATTTCGAAAATATGACTGAGGAAGAAATTGAAGCAGAAAGGCTTAAATATTTTCCAGAAAGCACTACTCCGAAAGGTTGGGTTAGTATCGAAGATGAATTGCCTATGTGGTTAGCAAATGATGTTGCTAAAGGTTTTAGCGAGTATAAAGTTAAATTCTTAAATGGTTGTGAGGGTATTACTTGTGTATCAGATCACAATACTTGGTATTATCATGCAATAGATGCTGGAATAACTCATTGGTGGAACGAATAAACTATGGCTTTACTATCTGATGATCAAGATATTTTTGAAGCTTATTTTAGAATCGAAACTGGTGGTAATGGTGATTACTATCCACAAATAAGTTATGTGGATGAAGATAATCAAATACATGTTATTGGTATGAGAGTTGCAATGAGTGGTGGTAATGCACCAACTGAAGTTAAATTAGCAATTGCAAATCTATATCGTGCATTGGAAAACAATAATTTAAACAAACGTCTAATTGACGATAAAGAATCTGGGTTATGGGAGTAATGGAGTGTAGCAGAAACAACTGTACTAATATCATGTGTGATACATACATAGATGATATAGGTTATCTTTGTAGAGATTGCCAAAACGAATTCAAAGATTATCTTAAATTACATGGATTCGAGGGTATAATTCCAGAAGGTAGATTACGTACCGAATTAAAAGAATTTATGAAATCAGAGAAGGATTCTTATTTAGTAAATGAACTAGGTATTGATGAATTTTTTAGAATACATACTAGAGAATGACAACGATTGAAACGATTGAAGTACCTAAAGATTTGGTTTATAAGTTAATAGTAGATATGGAAGATAATATTTATGATCTTGCATTAAAAATTAATAATAATCATTCAAATTTACCTGACCCTAATTATACCAAATATCTTGAAACTAAAAAGAATTTGTTTGAATTGAAAAAAATATATTTAAAAAATAAGTGATATATAAAATATTTTATTTATGTTTGCGTATCATTTAAAAATTAAAACGATGGTTAAACCCAATGGGGATTAGACTTGAATAAGTTCATCCTTTAATGTTACTCATAATAGACCTGCTTCTTTACTGGTTGATTGGTGGCTGATAAGTCCGAGCATAAACAGCCTAGAAACTTTTTGTGAGCTTTTGACGTTAATTGTAAAATATGACAAGTGAATAATTCAATGATCTTCTTAATTTATAAATCAGTGCTGTCGTTTTAATTTTTTAAAATTTTGAAACAAAAAGTTTTTAATTACGTATAATAAAGAAAACAATTATGAAAAAGTCTATTAAAGTATTTTTATTACTCGCAGTAGTAATGGTTTTGTTTGCATCATGTGCTGATACTCAGGCATATCAATTGGTTGGCGAAGGTCACACATATGGATTCTGGGGTGGTTTATGGCATGGCATGATTGCGCCATTAGATTTCATTGGTTCTTTGATTTGGGATGATGTTGCTGTCTATGCACCTAACAACAATGGTGGATGGTATGCTTTCGGATTCATTTTAGGAATTGGTGGTTTGGGTGGTGGTTCTGCTCGTGCAAGCAGACGTTAAGAAATATAAAATAGGAAAGGTGTAGGTAGAAAAGCTGGGAAAGCAGTGTCACAAGGGTTCACACTAAGTATCTTTCTAATGGTGAGAGAAGCACATATAATATCGCTTACGAAAGTAAATAAAAGAATGGTATGTATGGTTAGCTAGATTCCTGATAAATTCTACTACTATTTTATTGAATCACAAAGTGTTACCTTGCTCAGGGTGTAAGAGAACTAACAGAGAATACTCTATTTGTATGTTATTTGTAAATGAAAAGAGTAGGAAAGGCACATTCCTTAAAGGTGAGAGTATGTATTCGTAAATTCTTAGGTTAATTTATGGTTCTATATGCAATAGCTAAGTTAACAGATTCTAAGAAAACCACGCACTCT